>JAABVA010001993.1_pt1 | contig 20831 bp, 23 predicted proteins | sample 5560331 | NCBI WGS metagenome assembly JAABVA01 (sample SAMN12812661, study PRJNA571458) | rock metagenome | isolation source: Antarctica rocks | place: Antarctica: Victoria Land, Mt New Zealand sud | collected 2016-01-07
TGAGATCTAGAACGCTCAGAGTAGATGAAATCAGAAGAAGTGTTTTCTTTAGCTTGAAGTCTAGTCTTCAACTCTTTGATTTCGTCTTCTTGTTGTTTATCTAACTCGTAGAGTCGATCTGTTTCTTTATCAAGAACTAGACTTCGAGTCTTTCAGATTTCGTAGAACACGAAAAGTATTATCGTTTCAGCGAATGATTCGTCATCTTCATGAATGAATGATGCAGCACTTGATGATTTCGTTCGTGATTTCGATGAATCAGCATCAGAGATTTGAAAGAAACGATTTCGAAATTCTTCGAAACGCTCTTCAGTGAGCGAATGACTAGGCATGATGAGATTTGTTTTGAAAGAAGATCGAACGAATGACGATGCTCGACGATTGAAGAAGAAAGACGTATAGAATGATGTTTAATCTTCAACAAAGAAGATGAGATTTGTTTGTTGATTGATTTGATTGATTCTCTAGCAAACAACGAAGGTTCTTTATCGTTGAATCTATCGATCGGTTTGATTCTTGAGCAATTCACGAAGATTCTTTATCGTGATTCTCGTAATTGAATGAACTTTGCATACTTAATGAGCAATAAGTAGTCTAGCAATTCAAACAGCCTCGTTGTTGATTCTATTCAACCTTCTAATGTTGTTCTATCTTTCGATTATCATCAATCATCAGGTAAATGAATTTCTTTAGACTCGTTCTGTCTAGACGAGTATGTTGAATGAGTAATGAGATCAGTATCGTGTGATTAACGAATTCTTAATATAATGTCAGAATCATGCCTAAATGATACAATCAATGAAGATCAGAATTGATAGTGCTTGATCTTTAGAGATAGCTATAACTGAATATTAAGAATACAGAAGAAGATTGGTACAAAAGCTTCTATTTATGTAATGTTCAGAGGCTGCGCTAGACTCGAAAGAAATGTGTTTGTGACACGAAAAGAATGTGATGTAGATGAACAAGATGTTGGTGAAAGAAAAGAATGTTGGGAAAGAAAAAGAATGTTGAGTCATATCTGAGTCATATCTGGGTCAAACCTGACTAGCTCGCTGATTAGTTCTAATCATTACGCAGGAAACTCGCTAGCGTTCACTGCGAATTGATTAGAGCTTCAGCCTTGTTCAGTCTTGATACGCTCATAACAGAAACTAGTGAATCAGTTCATTGAATCTGTTTGATTCATTGAATCTGTACTCATATGAAAGCAAAGCACTTAAGTTGACTTCAATCAACTTCGTTTCTTTCAGTCAACTGAGAAAAAGAGATTCGTCGATATTATCATGATTGAAGTCGTTGTGTATCAAACTCTAGTCAAGAATAAGAAGATCAAGATCTTCTTCTTGATTATTAGTAAAATCAACAAAGTGCTTAGCTCAGTCAAAGATTTCGCGAAACTGAATGAAATGATCTTTGTCATGTCATTAAATGAACTGAAGAAGAAGCTTTTGATAGTTTATCACAACTTTTTGAATGTTTTTGATAGAGAAAAGACAACGCAGTTGCTCTTGCATCGATCATATGATCATAAGATTGAATTAGATGATGAGAGTCAATTCTTTAAAAGTCAATTGTATCTCATGTTAAGCTACAAGTTGCAGAAGGTCAAAGAGTATCTAGAAGAGAATTTGAAGAAGAAGTTCATCACACTCAGTAAAGCTTCTTTCGCTTCATCAATACTATTTGTCAAAAAGAAAGATGATAGTCTTTGCTTTTGCATGAACTATTGAAAACTGAATGCTCTGATCAAAAGAGATCGTTACTCAATACTCTTGATAGACGAAGTACTAGCTTGAATTCAAGACAGTAAGTATCTGACTTGACTCAACATTATCATCACGTTCAATAAACTGCACATGAGTTCAGAAAGTGAGAATTTAACTACTTTTATTACTTTCTTCAATGTTTACAAGTATAGAGTAATGCTCTTTGAATTGATCAATGAATTCGCGTTCTTTCAGCACTATATCAACGATGTATTGTTTGACTGTCTGCACAAGTTTTGTCAAACATACTTGAATGATATTCTCATTTATAGTAAAATCTTGAAAGAACATAAAACTCATGTGAAAGAAGTGCTAGACAAGCTTCATGAAGCTGATCTGCAGATAGACATTGACAAGTGCGAATTCAAGATTCAGAAAATCTCGTTTCTTGAACTACTGATATTCATCAATGATTTATAAATGAACTCTTGAAAAGTAAATGTGATTTGAAGCTGAGAAGTGCTTCGATTGTTGATTTATGTGCAGATTTTCATTGACTTCTGCAATTTCTATTGATGATTCATAAAGAACTTCTTAAAGATCACTCAATCTATGATAAAGCTGATTCAAAAAGATCATTTCTTTGAATGAACAGAGATCTGTCAGATGATCTTTGAAGAACTAAAGCAACAGATGATGACAGTTCTCGTTCTGAAGCATTTCAACTCAATCAGAGAAACTATTCTGAAAACGAACTTCTTGAACTATGTGAACGACGAAGTATTGTCTCAGTATGATGATAAAGACATTTTACATTCAGTGATCTTCTATAGCAAGAACATGATTCTTGCAGAATGCAACTACGAAATCTATGACAAAGAACTGCTGATCATTATTCGCTGTTTGAAACATTGATGTCTCAAATTGAAATGTATGAATATTTCAATCAAGATCTTCATCGATCATCTGAATTTAAAGTACTTCATGATCATCAAAGAACTGATCAGATGACAAGCTAAATGAGCTGAGAAGTTATCTGAATATAACTTCAAGATCATATATCAGTCGAAAAAACAGAATCTGAAAGTCGACGCGTTGATCAGAATGTCAGACGTCAAGTCAGTTGAAGCAAATGATGATCGAAAGCTATATCAGCATCAGATGCTATTGTCAGAAGACAAATTTGAGCTGCAGTCAATAAAAGTTGATCAAGAAGATGAGCAGAAAGCTGATCAAGATCTGACTCAGATCTGACTCAAATCTGACTCAGATTTGAAACAAGAATCGAACGTTAATAAAGATTTAATCAAAGAGATGATTTCTATTCAGAATCAAATTATAGTCGAAAATTGAACGAATCAACAGTGCTTCAATATTTGAATAATCATGAAACAGAACAGAAGAACTTGTCAAGATATTAATTTAGACAATTGCAAAGTACTTGATGAAGTACTCTGAAAAGATGATAAACTGTGAGTTTCTCAGTCAATGATCATTTGATTGATAAGAGAAGCACATAATCTTTTGATCAATGAATACTCTGACATGAATTGAACGTTGAACTTGCTGAGATGATCATATTGCTGATTGAAGATGAGAACGACGATCAAGCGCTACATTTGAAACTGTTACGTTTATCGTAGATCAAAAGCATCAAGAGATTGAATCAATGAACTGCTGAAGTCATTGTTCATACTCAAACAATGATGACAAAACATATTCTTGAACTTCATTATTGATCTATCAGAAAGTGATGAAAGCAACGCGATTCTGACAGTCATAGATCGATTGTTTAAGAAACGACATTATATATCATGTTGATCAAATGACGAAGAAATCTTCGCAGAACAAACAATTAAGCTACTGTTGATATGAGTCTTCAGAATTCATGAACTATCAAGATCAATAATGTTCGATCGTGATTCACAATTCATATCGATTGTCTGAAAGTCTTTATGTCTGAGACTCAACATCAAGATGAAACTATTCACAGACTATCATTTGCAGATCAATGATCAAACATGTTAGAGATCAGCATAGAGCGAGTCATATGAGTGTAATGTAACGAGTATATAAATGCTAAGAAAGAAAAGTATCTAGAAGGGAAGGGTCGGCTATCTATATGACTCAGGAGAACATAAGCTAACCCTGAATAGGGTTGGCTTCGGAACAAGTCTATGCCCTAGCGGCGAGCGATCGGCGATAGCTCTCAGGATAGTCATCAACATAGTCATCAACATAGTCATCAACATAGCTATCAACGAAGATGCGTAGCTAGGATCGTAACATTATCCTCTCTCTTCAACGATTCATGTTCGCATGAATGTATTTTCTTAGCCTTGTGTAGAATCGAAATGCCTATTGTAGCAGGCTCACTATGCGAGGTAGAAGTGCCATTGAAGCAGGCTTACTAGTTGCACGCGAACGAGTCGACAGACCGATTCACTGGTAGGTAGGGCGATGTGAGTAGGTAGGTCATCGCATTGACGGAAGGTGTCATTGTAGCAGGCTCACTAGTTGCACGTGAATGTATGATCAGGTTCACTGGTGGGTAGAACGATGAGAAGATAGATCATCGCATTGACAGTGTCATTGAAGCAGGCTCACTGATTGACTTGCTCATCGAAGAGATCGACTTTGGGCTCGCCATTGTAGCAGGCTCACTAGTTGCACGTGAACGTATGATCAGGTTCACTGATGGATAGAGCAATGAGAGCGAGTAGATTATCGCATTGACGATGCCATTGAAGCAGGCTCACTGAGAGTTTGCTCCTCGAGATAGAGACTTCACGCAGTTCTATGACTGGCCTCGTTTGATTGTTCAACAAATTCGAAGAATTCCTTGCGAATCTGAATGAACGGTTAATTCGCTGATCTTTGACCTAGTCAGATGATTCCAATCGTTTGTTTATACTCGCTGACCAGCGCACGAGTTCGAATCTTTTGTTTATCCTCGCTGAATCAGCTCACGAGGGAAGGAAGGTGAGTGCTGCTGCACGAACGCAAGTCGCTAGATCAAAGTCGATAGAGGGTTGAAGAACTACTAGCAGAAGCATTCGAAGGAATCGATGCAGATTATTTCCCTTCGCCTGTAACGAAGGAGCATTTATATAATGTTAGGGGCCAGCATAGAGCGAGTCATATGGATGTAATGTAACGAGTATATAAATGCTAAGGAAGGAAAGTATCTAGAAGGGAAGGACCGACTATCTATATGACTCAGAAGAACATAAGCTAACCCTGAATAGAGTTGGCTTCGGAACAAGCCTATGCCCTAGCGACGAGCGATCGGCGATAGCTCTCAGGATAGCCATCAACATAGTCATTAACATAGTCATCAACATAGCTATCAACGAAGGTGCGTAGCTAGAATCGTAATAAAACAGAAAGAGCGAATCAGAATGTGAAATGATATCTACGAAGCTATTACTCATATATGCAAGATGATTGATTCATCTGATTATTTATGACTGAATTCGTCAATAACAATGCTATTTCATCGTCAATTGAACAGTCAGCGTTCTTTCTGAATAAGAGCTTTCACTCTTGTATGAGCTTCAATTTGAATTCAACTGAATATGAGATCACTCAAGCTAGAATCGAAGCAAGCAAAGCGAAAAATATATTTGAACATATGAAATGATCACTAGCATTGATTAAGCAAGCATTAACAAAAGTCAGAATCACAATGAAGAAACAGATTAACAAGCATTGAAAGAAAATGATTTACAAGATAAATGACATGATGTTTCTAGATTCTAGAAACATTATGATTGCAAAATCATCAAAGAAACTAAATGATAAGATGCTAGAATCTTTCAAGATTGATTGAGATTGAACATGCATATTGACTGAAATTGTCATTGACAATGAAGATTCATTCGAAATTCATCTTGAATCTGCTGCAACTGAATTCAAAGAACTCTCTGAAAGAACAACGAAATGAATCATCTGATTCTATAGTGATGAATGACGAAGATGAATGAGAAGTGAAGAACATTCTGAACTTCAGACACTACAAATGATGACTACAATATCGTGTCAATTGAAAAGAATACGACGTCAATCTACATTGATACAACGTCAATGAAAATGAGTTCAAGAAATGTCAAAAGATCATAAATGACTTTCATGAACAATATTTGAATAAGTCAAGATAGAAATTGAAAGAAAGATTGATTAAACTGCAGCAATGAGAACATTGCTAGATGAAGAGAGAGAATAATGTTGCGAGCATGTCTTGTTACTCTGAGTTAGTCTAACATAAATCATGTTAGACTATCATAGACTAGTATAGAGCTGATGTTGACACGCTAGTGATCTAGCGCGCCTTCGTGAGTATAAGACTCTTGACGTGTTTCATCTTCTTTCTTCTTTAGCTTTCAACTTCTAGTTAGAATACACTCATATGATTCGCTCTATGCAGACTCATAACATTAGTTCAAAGCTCATTAATCTTGCTATTGACGTGTAGACGATACAAAAACAAGCTACACAATCAACTCAATCAGAAGTTGAACTCAGAAATTTCAACAGCAAAATCAGAACTTGAGTTCAGAAAGTTTGATAAAAACCAGAAATTTCTAAAGAAGAATCTTGATTCAAAATAGAAATTTTGATAGAATCAAAACTGAAGAACATGAACGTGTTACTCTTGATTAACTCTTTATTGAACTCATCATCAAAAATCAGAAATTTCAGCAGTACTTGAATTCAGAAAGTTCGATAAAGTACTAGTCATTGCTTGAACTCAGAAAGTTTGATAGAGTAACATCAGAATCTCGATCAGCAATTTTCTACTCATATCATGACTAGAAGCTCAGAATCAGCGAGCATTGCTCATTATGAACTTCAAAATGCTAGAAGAGAATCACTTCTATTACAGAATCAAACAGCATCAGAAGAAGAAGACATGAATGCATCATTGAATACAGAAGAAGAGAACATGAACGCGTTGCTTTTCAATCATGAAATGATCAAGATCAGCATCAGTACTGAATTGAATGCTTGAATAAGTGCTCATGAAGCAGATGATCTCATTGTCTTTATCAAGTACATGTATTAACAGCACAACATCGAAATCAAGATTCATAATGACATGATTCAAATGTTAGAAGATGTCAATGAGATAAACATCACATTGAAGATTACACATACACGTCTGCAGAAAAAGAATAAAGACAAGAACGTGATTATACATCATTTAAAAGTTGCATCAAGTTGATAAAGCACTTTGATCTCTGAAGATTAATTCTCAAAGTCGATTAAGTTATCAAATTCTTCACTGTTTGAAGATTTATCACAGAATGTAAACAATTAACTGTCTTGAATGCAAAACAAGTTGAAGATAAACAAGAATCATTTTTCTATCGAAGAGTTGAAGATTGCATACATCAAAAGTCAAGTCAGTGAAGCTGCGATCAAACATATTGCATCTTGCATGTGAAATATCTTCTTGAACTCATTTCTAGAAGTCGAAGAAGTACTATCGATGATTAATAAGATGTACGATGATTTCAATCATCATCACACGACTCAACATCAATATCTGAAGCTGTATCAGAACAAGATCTTCTTTCATGAATTTTGAATGAAATTTCAGAGATTTAATGCAGAACTAAAGTACAATAATGAAACTCTATTAGATGATCTTTAGCATAAGATCAGCTCAGATCTTCAGCGAGCAACGCTTAATGAATGAATCACGAACTTGAACGAGTTTGTTGATATCTGCATGCAAGTCGATGTTAAATTGACTGAATTGAATGTTCAATCAGTCGTCAAAGCATCAGCTACTCAAGCTGCTTGCTCTGTCGTCAGCACATCAACTATTCAACTCACGTCATCAGTCTCTTCGTGAAAGAAACTCAGAAGATCGAAGCTCAATTCTATTCAGAAAGAGTTGTTTAAGAAAGAACTCTGCTTCAAATGCAAGAAGTCAGAACATAAAGCATATGACTGTCTTGAAACGACTCAAGTGCACGAAATCACTACGAATTCAAAAAATAATCTGTTCTCGTTAAAGTAGTGACTGAGAGCAATATACTCATATTTTGCTTCATCAGCATGTCTGATAATTCATTTAATTTCAAGTCGTTCACTGTTGATGTCATCTTGAATAGTTTAAAAAAGATATTCAGATTCTTTGCTCTGATAGATATCAAAGTCATTGACATGACTTTCATTGATGAATCTTTGATGTCAGAACTATGTGAACGCTTTGATATTCAGTTAATATTGCTGTTAAAATCAAAGTTGATTTGATTGTATGATGAAATCTCTGATCAAAAGTCGATTACATACACTCTGTATACATCGATCATGATACAAAAATACAAGAATGAAATAATATCTTTATTGATAACTCGTCTAGATTAGCACAAGATAATCATTGAAAATCTTTGATTGAAAAGAAATCAAATTTTGATAGATTCTGCAAATGATAGATTAATATCATTGTTGAAGATTTGAACTATGAGTAGCTTGAGAAACGCGCAGTCACACTAGAGAATATGCACGTAGATAATATGATCAAATTTGATAGTAACTTAGTAATATCTATTTATATAGAAAGTTAACACTAAACTACAAAATACAGAAGTGAACTCTTTTTTATATACTTAAAGAGCTAAGTTTAAGCATCATCAATGAGACAAGCGAGATTACATGCAACTCATGTGAGATCTCTTGAAGATTGTATGTGACTTGAATTCTTATCATTGATGAAACATTGAAGATTGTATGTAACTTGAACTCTTGATAGACTCGAAGACTCTAAGAATCGATGATAAAAATTCTCATAGACTCAGATTCTCATCTGAGAAATTGATGATAATGTTGAAGAATAGTTCTCATGTCTGTTCTTTATTCTTTAAAGAGCTTTGATTCTCATAAATCTGAGTTCTGACAATTATTCTCTCTTTTAATAACAATGTTCTCGTTGTTGAATTGTGAAAGATTGCAAGCAGAAGAGCGATGATGTCATGCAATACATGATATCTGCATTGTTTTATTTTTCAAGTTGCAAGCATCGAGTCTAGAGAATTGACAGTAGCATTCGTGTTTATTTTCTTGATTCTCATAGATCTAGATTCTGATGATAGCATATTTTTTAACTTCTGATTCTCGTAGTGTTCTTTGCAACTCATGTAAGATCTCTAGATGATCAGCAGTAGCATTCGTGCCTGATCTAAATTCTGACGATAGCATATTCTTTATTTTCTGATTCTCATAGACGTAGACTGAGTGTTCTCTGCAACTCATGTAGAGTCTTTAAACGATCAGCAGTAACATTCATGTCTATTCTCTGATTCTCATAGATTTGAATTCTGACAATTATCTTGTTGTTTTGTTATATTTCAACTGTTGCTTTGCAGACGTTTTATGTAGTCATGCAGTGTGTTATCATGATCTCAACACTTTCTTTCATTAACACATGCACATCGACTAGACTTGAATTCTCATGATGACAATTGTAGTGAGAGTTGAGATTTACTCAATTTGAAGTTTTTCTTCTATAGATGATACTTGATAGTAGAAGCAGACAACGAGCAGAAGATAGTATCAGATAGTAGAAGTAAACAGTGAACAGAAGAGCGATGCTTCTGTTGTTTGTTGTGACTAGCGCAAGAATGATGATCATTGATGTTTATATTTATTTGTTGTGAAGTAGTGAATTTTCATTGACTCATTTCTTTTATCTTCTGCGTGATCTTCAGCTTTCTTTCTTCTTCAACTTTTATTTTCACATTCAATTTTCATCTTATTATTTTACTCGATCTTTTATTCATTCTGTAGAGTAGTTCTGTACGATTTCTTCAAGTATCATGATCATAGTGAGTATGAATCAGCTTCTTGATTCAATGATGATGAGCTGATGATATCTTGAATGAAGATGAAGAAGTCTAAAAGAAGTAAGCAACGCAGTTCTTCATCGTATCTCTCTTTTAAAACATGAAACATGCTCGCATCACATCTGCTTACTTTCTTCGCTATTAATTCTTCATCTCGCGTTAGCGCGCTCGTTGTGTCTGTTGCTTGCGTTTGATTCTCTCATTCTCACGTCATCTCTGATCAGAAATCTGTCTCTCTTTCTCTTTATATGAGAAATCTCACGTCATCAACTCAGCATTACAAAACAGCTCTGAATGTGTACAGCAAAGAGATTGCAATACAATTCTTGAATAAATGTAAAAAGTGCGTGAAAAGAAATGTAAACTGCGTAAAAATAAAGTTTTCTATTGAAAAGAATTTCAAGAAATGCGCACTATGCGTCGTTATCGAAGCAAATTGCAAGTACAAGTCATAAGTATAATTTTCAGTTTTCAATAACTTCAAGATGTGAAAATTTAATGATTAATTGATGCTTTTTAAAGCACTCGAAAGCGACTTGATGCTTATTTCTGTCAGCTTTGCTCTCTCTTCGTCTGATTCAAGCACTTCTCTGTCTCGCTTAAACTCTTCTCATGTCGAGATTATATTTGATCTCAAGTTCAATCTCGTCAGTTCTGTTTCTTCATCACTTCGCTTAAGCTCTTTTTCTTCTCAATCTTACGCAAGTTTTTCTTCGTTCTTTGTTGCATCTGATTCTGAGTTTGTGATCAAGAAGATGATGATCATTTCATGTGATCTTTCTTTTAACTCAGCTCAGAATCAGATGTTTCTTGAATTTGAAGAGTATATTAAGAAGAAGTTACATCTTTTCATTCTTGATATTAAGATAAACAGAAATGACATCAGCGAAATGAAGAAGAATGTTGAAGACGTGATTATCAATTGCAGAAAGATGTGAAAGCAAATAACAGCACAAGAGACTTGAATCAATAATCTGCTGTGTCAAATTGCAAGACAGAACAAGATCATTGAAGATCTGCAAAAGCAGATTGAGAACTATAATAATCTTTGACTTGTCTTGATTGTTTAAACTCAGAATGCTTTGATTCTTTTTGCGATGCATTCGAAGAATCAGAATGCTTTTGTTGCAATTGAAACATACTCTTCTGTGATGTCATCTTCGTTCTTTTTCTCTTCGCTCTCTCATGTCTCTCTGCTTTCGCTCTCGTCTGATTCATTTCTGTCAATAACTTTTTCTCTCTTCTCATCTTCAATGTCAATCACGCAGTCTATCATCAAAGAGATGAAGAATGCTTCGCTCTCATTTGATTTATTTTCATCGATGACTTCTTCTCTCTTCTCATCTTTGACGTCGATCACGTAATCTATCATCGAAGAGATGAAAAATGCAGTGAGCTTTGATATGAACTTCTTATTTTATTCATTCTGTCAATATGATAGCTTGTGCATGTTTTGTGCTATCTGACTAATAGTTGCAAGAGTTTACTTTCATTAACTCTTGAATTTTTGAGAAAGTGAGAGTTGAATGATACACATATTGTATGAAACTCATGAGTTATTCATGTATCAATTTCTGCATCTGCTAACGACTTTTTTAAACTGTTGAGTTGAGTATTGACGAGAATGATTGAGCGAGAAAGTCTTGTTTTTCTTTTCTTTTTTTCTTTTTAATGATAGCTAAATAATTATCAATCTTTTTACTTCGTTTTATGCATACTTGTGATCTTTCGTGATGACATTAATGATTTACTTTCAAGCTTGATAAAATGTCTGCAATGAAAGAATCTTAATAAAGTCTTGCAGTTGTCAAGACAGTCTGATGATTCTCAGATATTTTCTGAAGCTTCAAAGTTCTTTCAGCTAAGCAGATATTGCAACTGATTATTCTGTATACAACTATTCAATATGTTGTTGATTTCTCAGCTATCATGTATCTTTTTCTCTAGCTCAAGATCTTTCATGAGCGACTTATTCAATTTTCTCTTTCTTGAGCAGAAAGATTTTAGCAAGCTGACATTGAATATCGAGTGTATGCACGTCTTTGAAGACAGTTCAAGATGATAGACTTGTCTGCTCACATGCTTCAGAATTCTATACAATTTGTATCTTCTGACTTCAAGTTTCTTGAAAGACTTCTTGATTTGAATGTTCTTGACATTCAATCACATTAACTGATCGACAAGATACATCTTAGTTGAGTGTTTTTTATCATGCTGAGTCATGTAGTTGATGTTTATCTCTGCAAGTCTGTAGCGAAGATTCTTGTGCAGTCTTTTTATTCTTGTTGTGTAGTTCGTGATTGACTCTGATTTCTTTAAGTGATTCTTGATGCTGAACTTCATTCTTGAGTGTCTTTCTGTGACTGCAAAGAATGATGTTATCAATGTTGCAATGTGAACGCTGTTATTGTAAAAGAACTCGATCATGACAAGAAGATGAACTCAATCATTTTGAACATTATTGCAGTACACTCGAAGATAAGTCTTGAAAGTTTAATTTTGTCTCTTGATTTGATCATCAATGCAAGAATGAAACGCAGTGCTAAGTTTTCACTTGATCAGAAGATGATAGCACAGCGACGTTCAAAAGTGTGATATAAATATGAAATCTCTGTCAAAGACTATATCATCAGAAGTTTCATGATATTAAACTACTTTGTCAAGAAAAAGATTGATCAGATTGAAAGCAGTCATTGTCTTTCGAGTAGAAATGTAGTGCATCATTTTGAAAAGATGATCGATTACAATCATAATGCTGTCGTAAAAGACGTCTGAGACGCTTGTGTTGTCAAAAAGATTGATGATGAAGTTCATAATAATGCTTTCTCATACTCTTCAAGAAACAAGCAAACTATTCAGAAGCTCTTAGATTCTGTGACGTAGTGTCTTATGTTGCTGACATGATTTATAGATTTTGCAGTATTTCTTAATGTTCTTATTTGTGAACAATCAGTTGAAGATTCATTGAACAAGCTTTAAACATCATTGAGAATTGAGATGTTTTGCAAGAAAGCTGTCATGATGTCATTTCATAATCTCTGCTCTAAATTCATTTTATGCAGAAACATAAATGAATTCTTGAAATATTATGATGTCATTTGTGATTTTCTTTGATCAGTTGATCATGAAGATGCTGAAGTCAATTTCAGTATCACGCATGCTTAAGTTTCTCTTTTTCATTAATTCTTGTACTGTGATGACGAGATGATTCATTTTTTGCTGTTTGAAGATTAATCAAGTCAGATTCTCAAAAGAGTAGCTTGCAAAGTTGACAAAGCTTGAGATCAGAACATCATTTCATATCGACGAATTGAAGCATTTATGAATTTTCATAAACTTTAAGACTATGTTATCTGTCTCATCTGAATCATTTTAAATTGCAACGAAATGATTCTTTGATGCATTCACTTTCTCTCTCATGAGTAAAGCTTTCTTCTCTTTAGCAGAATGATGCATAGTTGAACTTCTGCTCTGACTCATGATCAAACATTCACTTTTCTCAGCAGAACGACGTATAATCAAAACTCTGCTTTGACTCATGATCAAACATTCGCTCTTCTTGACAGAATGATGCATAGTCGAATCTCTGCTCTGACTCATGATCAAACATTCGCTCTTCTCGACAGAACGACGCATAGTTGAAACTCTGCTCTGACTCATGATCAAACATTCGCTCTTCTCGACAGAATGACACACAGTTGAAACTCTGCTCTGATTTATGATTAAACACTCACTTTTCTTGACAGAACGATGCATAGTTGAAATTCTGCTCTGACTCATGATCAAACATTCGCTTTCTTCAGCAGAAGAATTTGCTCTTCTGCGTTTTCATCTTCTCTGAATGACGTTTCTCTCAGTCTCAGCAACAGTGATAGACATCAACTCAATGTTCTTGTGAAGACAAATGTCTTTTCTAGTCTCAGCAACAGTAGTAAACGTTGACTCAATGTTCTTGCAAGAGCAGATGTCTCTTTTAATCTCAGCGACAGTAGTAAATCTTGACTCAATGTTTTCGTGAAGACAAACATCTTTTCTAGTTTCAGTGACAGTAGTAGACGTTGACTCAATATTCTCATAAGAGCAGATGTTCTTCTGATGAGAAATAATGACATTTTGAAATCATCATTGAGACTTCTCATCAGCAGTCAAGAGTTTCTTCAAAGTCTGAGAAACTCTTCTGATTCTTCTTGCAAACGCTGATAAGTTGATGATCTTTTCAAATGATTTGATGACTATTTTTTGTGATTCTTGATGTTCAGAGTCTTGAACTGTCGAGTGAAGATGACAAGTGTTGATGCTGACTAACTTGAGAAATTCTTCAAGAGTTTTCTCATGTATGCTAAATCATGAGTGAACTCTCTCTTGTCTGCATCAATATCTTTCTCATAGTCAAGTCTTCTTAATGAGTCATTGACAGAGTTACTCACTTTCTTTTGATAGAAGATCTTGAAGTTGTACGCAGTAAATCTATTGATTCACTTCATCTGTCTGCAAAAGAGCTTGATTGTTGTCATGAAGTGTCAAAGATTTGCATGATCGTTGATTATCTTTATTTCATGTCAAGTCTCTTCTAAATAATGTCTTCAATGATTCATGCTTTTGATGATCATCAGCATTTTCTGATCATGTGCATCATAGTTTCATTCAATCGATTGTCACTTTCTTGATTAAATGACTACTGAGTGTCAATGTAGATTTTCAAGTGTGATATTTATTTATTGAGATATCATCATTCTCTTTGCAAATTCAGAGATATTCATCTTCAATTTTATGACTTTTGCAAAGTTGAAGTGTTGAAGAACAATGTTTTGAGCAAAGATGATTTTCAGCTTCTGAAAAGCATTTCAAGTATTATCAATAAGCTTAATTTACTTCGTCTGTTTTTTGAGAATTCATCTCTTTTTTGCATTAGAAAAGAGACTCATTTTGAAATGATCAATCAAGAATGATGCTATTCTTGAATAGTTTTTTATGAATTGACGATAGAAGTTGACAAAGTTGAGAAACATTTGAATTTCTTTCATCATTCTTGATTGTGATCAATCTTGAACAATTTGCACTCGATTCTTCTTCATTGAAATTTCTCTTTTCTTTATTTTATATTCTAGAAAGAATAACTCTTTCTTGAAGAATTTGCATTTGAAGAGCTTGATGTAGAGCTTCAAAATCTGCAGTTTGTCAAGAATTTATCATATGTGATGAACATGTTTCTCGCAAGTTTTGCTGAATATCAGAATGTCATTCAAATAGATGAGACAGATGATGTCAAGAAATTCAAACAAAGTTTGATTCATATAGATCTGAAAGAAAGTCGATGCATTAATGAGATCAAAGAGCATCACAAGATACTTGTATAAGTCAAATCTTGTATGAAATGTCATCTTTCATTCGTCTTCTTCTTGTATGCAAAGTTTGTTGAACGCGTTCTTGATGTCAAGCTTGATAAATCACTTGATGTCTGCAAGATGATCGAGAGCTTCATCAATCAGCAAAAGAAAACATCTATTCTTGAAAGTGATCGCGTTGAGTTCTCGATAATTAACGCACAATCGCAGCATTTCATCTTTTTTAAATGTAAAGAGCATAAACATCTCAGCTGAAGAGATGAAGTATTGTATTATGTCTGTTCAAAGCTGTTTCTCGATATACATCTTTTGTACAATGAGTTCAACTGCGAAAAGATTGTACAAAGAATTTCAAAGAATGATACGACTCTTCTTGATGCAAATAACGTGATCATGAAACTCGTGAGTTGAAAGAACTTTGACTTTTTGAGTGAAGAAATTCATGAAATTCGCAAATTCTTTTGAAACATTTAAGAATTGATCGACTATCATATTCTTAATCTGTGTGAGTCGAGAGTTTTCTTCTGTCACTGAGAAATTCAAAGAGTTGTACAGAGCATCTAGAAGTGATCAAATGTGTATTGTAATGCTCTGTTACTTGAGATTCTGAGTTGATTGAGCGCTTGAGACTTCTTATTTCTTCTGATGATTACATCAATGAAAAAACTTGAGAATGACTTTTCTTGCAAAGCTAAATTGATGAATATTGCATGCAAAAAGACTTGACGCAAGTCTTGCTTCATTAAACATCATGTAAAATGATTCTGAAACTGTTTTTCAATGAGATAATCTCTTTCTTTCATTCTGAGCACATAAGATTCTTCAGCGTAAACATCAATGAGCAAACTCATGAATGAAATTATGCTTCTTAAAGAATGAAAGATCTAACATGAGATTCTTTGAAGCATATTCAACAATGATAAAGATTTTCAAGATGCATAAATTGCTCTCATTGAAGTTCTGAATGTTCAGATCAAGCAGTATTGTTTTATGTAGTTACATTGATTTATCATTGAAGAAAATTTTCGTGAACTTTCAAGAATAAATATTCTTGATCTTATTTAAACGTTTCACGAGACTGTGATGAATCATGTTTAGCACACATTCAATGTTCATCATGACTTAAGTTTCAAAAAGATCAAGACATTCTGACTTGATCTTGACTATGAGATTGAATGATGTTGTGACTGAGTTTGAGTTCTTTGACATTGTCAACGCGTTTAGTTCAACAGACAGTTGACTGATCAAATTGACTCATTGAACTTCATACTCTTCAGTTGCTTTCTTTTCTTGAACGATCGATAAATGAGAGAAATCTATTGAGCTAAGTCTTTTCTCAAAACGTCGATAATGAGAATGTTGTTAGAAGCAGAAAAAGCTTCTAAGAAGAAAGTTCTTAAGAAGATGAATCATGAGTTTGAATAATTCAACTTTGCATGATCTCTAGATCTGCATCTGACGCACGCTTTCTCACTGACTCTGCAATATTTTTTCTTTCAAAAGATTGTTTCTCTCAGTTCTGATTTTCATTGCTCTTGTTGATCATCAAAGTATTCTTCTTTTTCTCGATTATTAATTCTCTGCAAAGAACTCTGCAAGCTTTTCTTGTGTGATCAATTCTCAAGAAATGAGTTCGTTTTCAACTGTTGACTCTGCTGAGCATAGTTCAAAGCATGCTGCATGTCAATGTACTTCATCAATTCTTGACAAAACATCTTGCTTCATTGAGCGAAAGTTAGTATGATTAGCTTGATCTTGTTCGAAGAAAGTAGCTCACTCAGAAATCTGAACAATAGCACTTTCTTAAATTTCATGATCTCAACATGATTTTGAAAATGTGTCTTGTTGAGTTTCAGAAAGAACAACATGCATGTTTGATCGCTTCTTTTTATAATGATATTTCATAAATTATTCACTCGATTCTGAAGTGACTTCACGTCAAGCAAGCATTGCTAAAGAGTTTCAAAAAACTTCGCTCATGTGATTTTATGATCTCTCTTCTCAGCAGTCTTCTTGATCTGTTGAAGATAGTGCATCATCATGATCTTTATATATTTCATGACATAATCAAGCTTGTCATCATCTTTGATGTAATTCATCTTGATGAAGTTCAACTTTAGTTTTCTGAGAAACAACTTCAGATTCTTGTTGATGATGAATTTAAACTTCTTCTCTTTTGAGAACTTATTCGAAAGAATGATCTTAGAAGTGATCACTCTCTTCTTAAAAAAGTCATCATCGACGAAAGAACTTTTTATGACTTTAGCAATGACTTTTTTGCGAAACTTCAATTCAAGATGATCAGATGCACGACTTCGTCATGTTAAAAAGTAATCAGAGTTCGACGTGCAAGATGCTTGATTCAGATCTTTTAACAAAGTGATGTTTTCAATGAACAATGTCTTATGTCAAGCGCACATCTTCAAATAATTCTGTTGTCTTTGCAAAATCTTCACGTCATCGATAATGCTCTGAATTTCGTTGAGAATGACAAATGAGAATTCATGCTCAACGACTTTCATTCTTGTCTGAAGCAGCGTGCGCTGTCTCTTTTTTCTTTCTACATCGATGCAAATGCTTCTGATGTCTTCATTCAATGTTGCATGATGATGAGTCTCTAATAAATTCTTCAAACTAACGCTTGCAAAATCAGAAGATGATTGAGTCAATGAAATCATGATATCGACGATGATCGCTTGATGCTGCGTAAGACTCTTCGTCAAGTTCAATTGAAACTTCTTTCTATTGTCACAAGAAATTTGATCAAGCAGAATGAGTGCAAGCTCTGTAAAAACAATAAAAGTAGACGAGACAACGCTCTTGAAAGATATGTGAATATTACTTTCAAGAAATGAGATCATGACATCAAGAAGAGTCATATCTTGATCATGATGCTCAAAGAATGCATCTACGACGTCAGTGATGACAGTCACTTGAGTCAGAGACGCAGAAGTTTTAAGAATGAAAAGAAATTGAAATTCATTACAAAGATTGAGTGTCATATTCGAAGAATTGCTGTTCAAGTCGATAATTTTTTTTTGATTGTACAAACTATCATCTCTGCAATAGAGTAGAGTGTTAAAATTGTGAGTAGCTCGAGAAACGCGCAGTCACACTAAAGAATATGCGCGTAGATAATATGGTCAAATTTGATAGTAGCTTAGTAATATCTATTCATATAAAAAGTTAACACTAAACTATGAAATACAGAAGTGAACTCTTCTCTATATACTCAGAGAGCTAAGTTCAAGCATCGTCAATGAAGCAAGCGAGATTACATGCAACTCATGCAAAGTTTCTCGAAGATTGTATGTGACTTGAATTCTTATCATCGATGAAACATTGAAGATTGTATGTGACTTGAACTCTTGATAGACTCAGAGACTCTGAGAATCGACGATAAAAGTTCTCATAGACTCAGATTCTCGTTTGAGAAATCAATGATAGCGTTGAAGAATAGTTCTCGTGTCTGTTCTCTATTCTTTGAAGAGTTCTGACTCTTATAGATTTGAGTTTTGACATGAACATCAAAATCTGTTGTTTTGAAAGCAAGCAGTCAATCAGCATTTTACAAATCTGAGTCAAGCAAGATTTGTGAAATGAAACGAAAGAACTTGAACTTAATTGTTACATCAATGATCATCTTGAAGAGACTCATGAATCAGAAATCAGTGAATAGATTCATTGAATCTATTTTCATAACAAAGCAAAGCATTCAAGTTGATCTTGATCAATCTCAATTCTTTCAGTCAACTGAAGTAAAGAAGATCATCAATATTGTCATGATCGAAGTCGCTGTGTATCAAACTCTAGTCAAGAATAAGAAGATTAAGATCTTTTATTAATTATTAGCGAAATCAACAAAGCACTTAGCTCAGTTGAAGATTTCGCAGAACTGAATGAAATGACATCAGTCATGTCATTGAATAAACTGAAGAAGAAGCTTTCGATCGTCTATCACAACTTTCTGAATGTGTTTGACAGAAAGAAGATAACGCAGTTGTCTTTACATCGATCATATGATCATAAGATTGAATTATAAGATGAGAATCAGTCTTCTAGAAGTCGATTGTATCTCATGTCAAGTCACAAGCTGCAGAAGATCAAGAAGTATCTAGAAAAGAACTTGAAGAAGAAGTTTATTACACTCAGCAAAGCTTTCTTCGCTTCATCAATACTATTTGTCGAAAAGAAAGATGATAGTCTTCGCTTTTGCTTGAATTATTGAAAACTGAATACTCTGATCAAAAGAGATCGTTATTCAATATTCTTGATAGATAAAGTACTAGCTCAAATTCAAGACAGTAAGTATTCGACTTGACTCAACATTATCGTCACGTTCAATAAACTGCACATGAGTTCAGAAAGCGAAGATTTAACTACTTTTGTTACTTTCTTCAACGTCTACAAGTATAAAATAATGCTCTTCAAATTAATTAATGAATCTGCGTTCTTTCAGCATTATATCAATAATGTATTGTTTGAATGTCTGCATAAATTCTGTCAGACATATTTGAATGATATTCTTATCTACAGTAAGATCTTAAAGAAACATAGAACTCATGTGAAAGAAGTGCTAAGCAAGCTTCATGAAGTTGACTTGCAAATAGACATTGACAAGTGCGAATTTGAGATTCAGAAAATCTCGTTTCTTGAACTACTAATATTCATCAATGATCTACGAATAAACTCTTGAAAAGTAGATGTGATTCGAAGCTGAAAAGTGTCTTGATCATTGACTTATGTGCAGATCTTCATTGACTTCTGCAATTTCTATTGATGATTTATAAAGAACTTCTCAAAAATCGCTCAATCTATGATTAAGCTGACTTGAAAAGATCATCTCTTTGAATGAATCGAGATCTGTCAGAAGATCTTTGAAGAACTGAAGCAACAGATGATGACAGCTTTTATTCTGAAGCATTTCAACTTGATCAAAGAAGCTATTCTGAAAACGAACTTCTTGAACTATGTCAACGACGAAGTATTGTCTCAATATGACGATAAAGACATTCTACATTCAATGATCTTCTATAGCAAGAACATGATTCTTGCAGAATGCAACTATAAGATCTACGACAAAGAACTGCTGATCATTATTTGCTGCTTGAAGTACTGATGTCTTGAATTGAAATGTATCAATATTTCAATCAAGATCTTCATTGATCATCTAAATTTAAAGTACTTCATGTTCATCAAGAAACTGACTAGATGACAAGCTAAATGAGCTGAGAAGTTATCTGAATATAACTTCAAGATCATATATCAGTCGAGAAAACAGAATCTAAAAGTCGACGCGCTGATCAGAATGTCAAACGTCAAGTCAGTTGCAGCAAATGATGATCAAAAGCTATATCAGCATCAGATGCTATTGTCAGAAGGCAAATTTAAACTGCAGTCAATAGAAACTGATCAAGAAGATGATCAGAAAGCTGATCAAGATCTGACTCAAAATTTGACTCAGATTCGAAACTTGAATCAAAAGTTAATCAAAATTCGATCGAAGATGTGATTTCTATTCAGAATCAGATTATAGTTACAAATCAAATGAATCAACTGTGCTTTGATATTCAAATAATCATGAAACAGAACAGAAGAACTTATCAAAATATTAGTCTGAACAACTGCAGAGTACTTGATGAAGTATTCTGAAAAGATAATAGACTATGAATTTCTCAGTCAATGATCACTTGATTAATAAAAGAAGCACATGATTTTTCGATCAATGATCATTCTGACATGAATTGAACATTAGACTTGTTGAAATGATTATATTGCTGATCGAAGATGAGAATAATGATCAAACGCTACATTTGAAACTGTTACGTTTATCGTAGATCAAAAGCATCAAGAGATTGAATCAATGAACTGCTGAAGTCATTGTTCATACTCAAACAATGATGACAAAACATATTCTTGAACTT
>JAABVA010001994.1_pt1 | contig 20822 bp, 26 predicted proteins | sample 5560331 | NCBI WGS metagenome assembly JAABVA01 (sample SAMN12812661, study PRJNA571458) | rock metagenome | isolation source: Antarctica rocks | place: Antarctica: Victoria Land, Mt New Zealand sud | collected 2016-01-07
CTGGGGGCCTGCTGGCCGCCAGGGTTATAGCCGGCGCGAGCACAAGCATGACCAGGGCGACGCCGATCGCCACGAGGGCGGCGCGCTTGCTGAGTGTTAGACGCGGATGCATGAGAAAACCTCCGTCACGCCGCCGAGCAGGTGGAGCACCCACACAACGACGCCGACATAGACGGGTAACAGCAGGAGGAACACCCCCATGCTCACTAGGGGCACGACCACGCACAAGAAGAGCGTCACGGCCACGTCGTCGAGGGTGACGCGCATCTTACCGCTCCCCTCTCTTCTCGGCCAACTCGGCGATAGCGGCGGCCACACTGCCCAGGCGCGCGATCGCCTCGTTGCGCGCGGGCACGTCCGTCCAGGTCTCGGTCGTGAAGCAGGCGTACTCCAGCGGCGGCGCCATCACATCGACCTCGCCGCGGCGCCGGCTGCCGTCCTTGGCCTGACGGAACAAGACCATCTGGCCCTCGTGCAACGACGTCATCACATGGGCCTCGTCCACGGAACACTGCAAGGCGCGCGCGGCCCAGGCCGCCGTGTCCTCGTCGTCGCGGACGTCGGCCAGGCGGAACACGCAGCGCAAGCTCGCGGCGTCGAAGATCGGCTTGGTGGCGGGCTTAATCAGCTCGCTGACCTGTTGACTCGCAAACGCGAGGATGAGCCCGATATGCCGACTACGTTTGGCCCAGTTGGTCAACTCGCGACCCGCGCCCATGAACTCACTCAAAAACCACCCCTCGTCGATGGCGAGGAACTCCGCGCTAGCGCCGCGCGTGGCGTCGAAGGTGCTCTTGGCACGCTGGGCCATCGTGTCCGTGATGACGAACAGCATCAGGGCGTAGAGCGGCGGGTCCAGGTCATCGAGATTCCAGCACAGCACGTCCTCGTCGATGTTGACGCGGGTGTGACGATCGACGAGATGGGCATAGCGACCGTCGCCGTAGGTCGGGTCCGTCACGAAGGAGAGGAGCGTCGCGTGTACCTTCCCCAGGACCTCGCGCTTCCGCTCAGGCACACCGTCGGCAGCGGCGCGGGCCTCCAACTCGGCGGCCAGCTCACGTTCCAGGGGCGCGTCCTCGCGGAGCAATGAACGTTCGTGGCCGGCTGTCACGCCATAGCGCACGTAGACGGCCTGGATGGCGCGGTCCAGCTCGCTGCGCACCTCACCGTCCAACTCCTGCCCCGGATTGCACAGCAGGATCTCATGGGCCGCGACGAGGACGCTGACCTTGCGGCTGAGTTTCTGGCCGGCGGGCAAGTCCCACAGGTTGATAATGGGCGGGTCATCCTGCTTACCGGGCGCGATATAGGCCCCGCCGCAGAGGTCCACGAACGGCGCGAAGTGGTCGGCGCGTGCGATCAGCGTCACGCGATGGCCCCGGTAGCGCGACCATAGGGCACAGCGCAGCAGCCAGAAGGTCTTGCCCATACCCTGTGATCCGGTCACGGTCATCACGCTGGTGGACAGGCTCGGGTGGATCAGATCGAGCAAGACAAGCTCGTGGCCACGGCTGGCGAAGCCCACCGGGAAGCCGGTCGGCGTGCCCGGATTGTGGGCCAGGAAGGGCAAACCGTTACCGACGGCGCTGGTGTGCCAGCGCTTGGCGCGTCGTCGCGCCGTGTTCTGCCCGAGTGGCAACGACGCGCGCCAGAGCGGACCCTGGTAGCCGCGCCCTTTGCCGGGCTGGATACCCAGGCGCGTGCCGATGAGCGAGAGGGCGCGGCGCGTGGCCGTGTCCAACGCCGCCATGCTCTCAGCCTGGAGCGTCAGCACGACCGTAGACAAGGCCAATCCCTCGACGGCGCTGTGCAGGTCCTGGGCGAGCGCGCCCGCCTCCTGCAGCGCGTCCTCGTCGTCAAGCGAGGGCAGGCGCTTACGTTCGTAGGCCCGGCGCACGGACGCGGCGGACGCCTTCCGCTTGCGCAAGACGCGCGTGCGCTCCCTGAGATTGTCCAGACCACGCAGGTGCCAGGACAGGCGGGCGGTACATTCGATGGCGATGAGGTCGCCCAGGTAGCCGGGGCTGGTGAGTTCCTTGGGCGTGAGCAGGTACAGGCTCCGGGTATAGACGGTCGCGCCGTCGGCGGTGGTGGTGTGCACGATCTCGCGGCGACGCTCCTGCCAGTGGCGGGGCGTCAGCGTCTCGATCAGGTCCTCCGCGTCGGCCAGCTCATCGGGTTGCATGGCGCCAGGGTTGGCCGTGCGCCACAGCAGAGCCAGCACGTCGGCGCGTCGTATGCGGTGCGCCGCGAGGTCGGACGCCTTGACTTGCGCGAGCGTGTCGTCCACCGCGGCGTCGAGTCCGTGGCGGTCGATACGCTCCTCATCCACACGCCGCAGCCCGAGCTGGTCACGCGCCTCGTCGAGGACGCCGGCCAGGCCGCCGCGCGCCTCCGGGGCGGGGGCGACGATGAGGTAGCCCGAGAGAGCGGGGACGTGGGTGCGCGCCACTTCACGCTCTAACCATTCCAGCGTCGGGGCGGCGATCCCGCGTAGCGTGCGATCGGGCGTCGTCACGGTCGCGCTTACCGCGTCGATCACGGCGTCGGGGCGCACGGGGTTACTCTCGATGATGACCTGTAGGGCCTGGGCCTGGGCCAGCCCATGCACAAGGGCCGCGAACTCACGACAGACGCGCTCCTGATCGTGCGCGCCGAGGCTGCGCAGGTTGAGGAAGGCGTCGACCCGCACGATAGCCAGGCAGGACCCATCGGCAAAGATGAGCGTCCCGTCCGGCTCGACGGTGAAACGGCCGGGGCCGGAGGGTAAAGGCAGCGGGCCGACGTCCGCTGACGCGACGCGCGGCGGCTTAGGGACGCGGGCGGCGGGCATTGAGGCGTCGCCAGAGGGCCGCGAAGGCAGGGCGCGACGGACGGCGCTGGCCCAGGCGCGCGGCGGCGTGGCGCGCTCCGTGGGGGACGTGGAAGGGGATCGGCTGGATGTCATGGCGCGGCTCCTTGCTGATGTAGGTATGACGGCGCAGGCTAAAGAAGAGGTGTTGCCGGATGGTCGGCTCGCGGTTGGGGTCGGCCATAGCATAGAACACGAGGGCCAGGCCACCGCCGGCGATGCTGGTCAGGATGATATGGCCAAACACGGCGAGCAGCGTCGTGCCGAAGACGAAGCCGCCCAGCCACCAGACACCGCCGGCGGCGATCCCGGCAGTGAGCAGGGCTACGGTCTGCGCGATGGTCAGATTGCCCGGTCCGCCGCGCCACGGCTCATTGGGGACGCGAGGGGAGCGGCGATTGGTCATGTTTTGCATAATGGGAGATCTCCCTGGAGACAGCAAAGCGGTGGACGCCGGCCGCGTCGACCAGGTCCACCGCTAGCCTCGGTGAGGACAGGTGAGCAGGCTATTGGCTACCCGATGTTGGCCCCGGCCTGTTTGGCGAGCGTCGCGGCAATGACCCGGATCAGGATCAAGAGCGCCATACCCACGAGGGCGGTCCGGGTGACATCGGCACCGTGGCGATAGCCCAGGATGCCAGCGAACACACCCATGAACACGCCGACGATGCCCAGGCCGACAGCGGCCAGGACGATCTGTGTCCCGAAGGTGTTAATTAAGTCGAGAAGTGTTTGCATCGTCTACGGGTCCTTCTTTGATGGTCCCGTGCCATACTGCATCACTCATGCATGGTAAAGTTGAAGGTGAAGCAGACGGTACGGCTCTACGTCATGGTGTGTCTACCTGTTGTTTCCACCGGCCGGGTCGTGAGCGCGACGCCGGCCTTTGTCGTCCCTTTCTCTCCTCGTGATAGTGCCCGATACCCCTTCCTCCTCATGCCGTTGCTGCTTACTACTCGCGCCCGCGAGGGTCGATGCGGTAAGGTGTGTCATCATGCCGTGTTGGCGTCTGACTGACGCCGATATGCTGTAGGCGGGCTGTCGTAGCCCGTTACAGCCATTCTAGCATAATTAAAACTTATATAGGATAGAATAGGATAGAATAGGATATGGCTAGAGGGAAAGACACAGAGGCGGAACCGATGACATGGAAGGCTATCGTACGCTTACCCGAATCAGTCGGTGATCGTGTCGAGCAGGTAGCGCGCAAGTGGGGCGTCCCCCCGGCTGTAGCCGCACGTATCGTGCTGATGCAGCACTTCGGAGAGGGCCAAGATATAGAGAAAATGCAGCCATCGGAGGATCGCGCGGGAACGCTCTTGCATCAGGAAGAACAGGATAAGCAAGAGAGATAAACGCTATCCATTCTTCCACTCAGGAAAACACAGAGGGCGCTATCCCGGCGAGCACCAACCCGCACGAGGGATAGCGCCCTCACTGCTTGAAAAAGATAATAGACGTGGCCCCGATGAACGGGCTACCCGCGCATCCCATGCGGTAGGCTGATGATGCGGGCGGTCTACGGTGTGTTTGGCACCTACGCACCGTGGGCCGTTCGCCTACTCTGGGGGTACAGACACGCTCGGCGCCATCAGAGGAGGGCACCCCGCCACTCGGCGTCGATCCAGTGCTGACACCGCTCGCGCCAGGTCGCCTCATGGCTGCCCGCGATGAACGTCGCCACTGCGGCGGTATTGCCCGCGCTGACGGTGTGGCCGCGCAGGTCATCGAACACGACCCATACTTTCGAGAAGCCACGGGAGCGAGCGACGAAACGAGGGCGCGGCATCATGGGTTGGCCTCACTAGCAGGGTCGGGGTGAGGATGACGTCCTACCCGCACATCGCGCCTCAGCGGCCCCCTACCAGCAGTCTAAGCCACCATGGCATCTGTCGTCTGGCCCGGCGCAGCTCCGCGGCCTCGCGCTCGGCCACCTCGGCGCGACGGCGTAGTTCTCCTACCAAGTCGTGCGCTTGGTTCTCACGGTCGGCGAGTTGTTGGCGCAAGATGTCACGCTCGCCCTCGGCCTGTCCCTTCTCCGTCGCAAGGCGCTCGTTGGCATCGGCTAGTCGCTCGTTCGCCTCGACGACCGGGGCCAGTAGTTGCTCAATGATGACCTGCACAGCGGCAGACTGAACAAGGGTGTCTGCCTGGCTTGCCTGGCTTGCCCCGCGTGCTAGGCGTGCCTGGCTGTCTAGTGTGCCGGTCTGTCCAGTGTTGGTGGTGTCACTGTCGAGGGCATCACGCCGGCCCATCCACTCATCGAGCGCGGCCAGGCTGATGCGATACTCGGAGCCACGGGGGCCTTTCACGCGCCAGGATGGCAAATGACCGGCGTCACCAGGGCGTGCCTTGAGCGCGCGCCTAATCGTGCGATCGGAGACGCCGGCGTGCGCCGCAGCCTCATCGACGGCCAGGCCGGCGTCGTTAGACAGACCAGCGCCGGCGTGTCCAGTGTCTAGGTTGTCTAGGTTGTCCATCATCGCCGCTAGTGTATCACGGCGCGTATGCGAAGGGGCCGTCGGCGTGATGCCTACGGCCCCAGGTTCAGCCCATCCGATAGCGCCCTTTAGGATGACCGCTTTCTCGCCTGCTCCTCCTGCTCGCGCGGGATGAGCACGTCGCGCTCGAAGGCGGCCATGGCCTCGGTGATGCCCGTCATGGCCCGCGCCACGCGGGCCGCCCGTTTGTACGCCCCCAAATCCGACTCGTCCCTGGTATCGACGAGGGCTCCAAGCGCGGAAACCACCACATCCAAGTGGTCCAGGGATAGGCCGATGGTCGGCGCGTCGTCGAGGAGCGCGCTTATTTTTATAATGTCGCATTCTTCTGACGCTACCTGTTGGCGCTGCTGATGGAACGCGCTCAGGAGATGGCCTAGCGCCTTGACAGGCAACAGAAGATCGCCGTAACCGTCATACAAATCCACGGTTTCAACAGCCCACACATCGTGTTCGCCAATCTCACGACGCAGGATGGTGACGGCGGCGCGCAGGACATCACGCTCGACCTGCACGATATCCGTGCTGACGAGCGTGAACCCCTCTTTGTAGTGGAGGTCGCGCTGTGGCCGCCGGGGCGCGTGCGGCGCCGTCAGTTCCCCATCGTCATCCTCATCCGCAGCGAGCGCCGCCTGGATGGTCTCGGGGTCCTGGGGTTCGGGTGTGTTTCCTATATTCTCAGGTGTCATAGTCATGATGGTCTGATCTCCTGGGATCTATCTATGTTGATGTCATTGGAAATGGGAGTGGGTGCACCTGGGGCTAGCGTGACCACGAGGGCGGCCCCCGTGCCCACGGCCTACGCCTATGCTGTGTCCTCATCGTGCCCATGCCCCAGCGGACGCCCGCGCCACAGGGCGTGATCGCACGAGTGGCGTCGATGCCGGTAAGGAGCGGACACGCCGCGCGGAGGGCAGTGCGGGCGCCTGCTGATGCCGCTCTGACGGGGGCGTATAGCGCGCCTCGGCGGCGTCCCGCGCCGCCGTCTCAATGGCCCCTACAGCACGCTCACAGAGGCGTACAGCCTCGTCGTGCCCGCGCTCCCGTGCCTGTGTTGTGGCATCCCTCACGGCGTCCAGGCCCTCGACAAGCGCCTCTAACGCCGCGCCAGGATCGCGCGGGTACGCGGGAATGACCTCGACCGTTTCATCGTCGTCAAGCGGGTCAATGCGGACGCACACGACGTGCGGAGCCCCGTCGAGCGTGAACGGGACGACGACCAAGCCGCCGCGGCGCTGGTACACGACGAGGGGCTTGTCCAAGGTCAAGTAGAAGCGCTCGTCAGCACGGAGATGGCCCTGGTAGCCAGCAGACGGTGGCGGGGAAGTGATGGGTGCGATGGGTGCTTTCATGGCCGTGTCCTTCTGTCACCCGTGATACGCGCACCCGTGAGCCGGGCATAGACGCCGTTGATCCTTGTCTGCTCGGTCGAGGTGTGGTACGCGGCCGTCGCGGCGAGCCGCCCGTTGAACGTCAGATACGCGATATCGTTGTAGACATAAAGCATCCATCGCGGGGTGTAGGGCGTCACTGGAGGCGCCGGTGCGTTCTGTGGGGTAGTCATTGTGCGATGCCCCCGTGCGCCCTGGCGTTGACTTCATCAACCCAGGAGTTGAAGCGGCGGCATTCCTCGACCGCAGCGACATTGGCCGGCTCGAAGCGCCCATCGCCGACATAGCGGTACTCCGGGCGCGCGGCGACAGCGAACGTGGCGGCGCCCCCCGCATCCTGTGATGCGGGGGCCATAGTGATGGCTGTTATGACTCTCATCTTACGCCGCCCGCATCGCTGTCCAATGCAACGCGGCCACTTCACGCTCCAGGCCGTCAACCTGGCGCCACAGGACTGCATAGCTATCGTCGCGTGGGTCAGCGTCTTGGAGCGCCCGACGCGCACTGGCGAGCCGCGCCTCGGCCTCGTCGGTCTGCGTGTCGAGACTGGCGACGATGGGCGGCGTGGGTCTAACTGGCCGGACGATACCGCTCGGCGCACCCGCCGTCATCGGCACAACCACCGGGGCCTCGGCCTCCTTCTTGACGAAGAAGGCCACGTTCAACGCCCGGACGTACCGCTGATGCTTACAGGGCTTGCGCGCGGGACAATCGCATTGGTTGGCGCTGGTCTCATAGTAGGTGTTCGGGTCCGTGCCAGACTGGACATGATACCAGCCGCGATGTGCGGTTAGCCGGACGGTGGGCTTGTAGGTCTGCGATACTTTAGCTTGCATGGCGACTATTCCTCGCTGTGTCACGCCGAGGGCTGTTTCAGCAGCGCCTCGGCTTTTTCTTTGCGCCGGGGCCATTCACCCCTGACTCTTTTATTATACACGACTTGTGTCAGGTGTGTAAGTACTGTATACACCTTGTGCAAGATTTGCTATACTGTAATGGAGCGTGTTAAGTCGTGTACATTAGGAGAGATAGATGGTTGTGGCAAGTACGGAGATGGAGACAACAACGGTGCCAGTACGAGGGGGGCGCGAAGTGGCAGAGAACGAGGTGTGGATCAACGCCCGCGTGTCCAAAGAGACGAAAGCGGCGCTAGAGGGCTGGGCGAAGAAGACGCGCCGTAGCGTGTCGTACCTGTTGCGCCGTTTGGCTGAAGAGGCCATTGAGCAGGGACGCGCCGAGCGTGGGGAGCAGTTATGATGCCGGAGTTTGAGCCTCGCGTGCTCACCGTCGGCGAAAAGTACATCGACGGGATGGAGAGCTGGCCGCTTGGACGCGGCGTTGAGTTTAGCTGGAAAGGTTGGGACAGCACGGCGCGGCTCCGGTTCTTCCTCGATGGTCCCTCCGAGGTGGAGATCAAAGCTATCGAGGAAGGGGACGCGACGTTTGCTCTAACCGTCGATGGACCCGCGCTGTTCCTGCTCTATCGGTTCGACCCCATACCCTGGGCCAGCACGTCATACTCGTGGCGCCTCAATGGGGCGGACGCTGTGTTACCTGAGATGCCGTCGTCCCCGCACGCGCGGCTATCGCTTTACACGTCGCTCGTCGATGCCAACACCTGCGTCGTCAAGGCGCTACGAATGTGTACACTCTCGCCGCACTTCACCGGCAAATTCATTGCAGCTATTCGCGCGCAAACCAGGGAGCCGTTCGACCACGATGCGTATATGCACCATGTGGACAGCATCGACGACCCCCGCATCTCACCCGACCGCGTGGCGCGAGGGCTACTCAACAGGGCTATCGCGCGCTCACATGGCGGCGACTAACCACGGCAACGACCGCAACGAAAAGGAGACACCCGTGGGCGACCTTACACACCCGCTACCTCACGCCACACTTGTTCTCGACGACAAGGGGTATAGACGCATGGAAGAACTGCCCGAACTGGGCGTCGTCGTTTGCACCTTCCGCTCCCCCTACGTGAACGTGGAAGGGCACGGTCGTATGCCCTTCATGCCCCCGAGCGTCAGCGTGTATACCCTCGGTGACGCGAACGATGAGCCGCTCTATTGGCAAGAGATTAGAGGCGACGACAGCGATGCGGCACTCGACGCGCGGCGCCAGGACGTGATTGACCGCTTGCGCGCCGGCACGATCCGGCACGACGGTACGCATCTGCATATTGAGGATATGGCGGTCGAAGTCTACCGCTACATGGAGGAACGCCTCGCCTACTACGAGCAGCACGACGACATCGCGGACGATAGCGTGGATGACCCCGAATCGTGGGCGTATAACACGCTGGCCGCGACGTTGCGAGATGACGCCTACGATCTGTATGACCTCTGGGACGAAGATGAGGGCGAGGCGGACGATGACCGTCCAGGACGCGTCTCTGACCGCCTCGCCGCCGCGGGCATCAATTGGGAACTCTTCGGCGCGCCGCCCACGACCGATTGGATTGTCCGAGGGGTGGCGGGCGACATCGTGGCGCGCTGGGCCGAGCGCCGTACGGCGTCCAGTGAGGGGCGTCGTCCCTCATCCATGGCCCCCCATGAGCACGAGCGGCTTGGCCTGCAACTACTCATCGAAGAGATGGAGGCGCGCGGACCTGCGACGATTGTAGACGACGTGTTGCCCATGGTTCACGCCAAGCTCAACGACTTGACCGCGCGACGGTGGGCGCGTCCCCCTACGCGCGGTCACGATGAGTCTGACGAGGGGTAGCTGACGGGAGGCCGACATTATGAGCATAACGCCCGCGATCCACTGGCTAGAACGCTCGCCCTACTTGCACGAGGCGCGCGTGACGGCCGCCGCCGCGTTGGATGCGCAGGCCGCTTGTGCCCTGACCTACGATACGGCCGAAGAGATACCCTTTTAGCAATTGGTGAGGAATGCGAGAGGGCGAAGCCATGAGCACGGCGATTGTGATCCACTGGATTGAGCGCGGCTCCGATCTGCTTGAGGCCCGCGCCGTGCTGCCCGACGGGCGCGATGTCTACGCGGGCTACGTCGCCGCGAGCCCCGGTCAGAGCGCCTGGCGCGGCTACGTCGGTTCCAACTTCGCCCCGCTGGGTATGGGACCGCGGAGCGTGATGCAGCGGGCCGTCGCACAAATGGTCGCGGACATCGTGCAAGACGGCAGCGCCGACCAGCAGCTTGCCACACTCCCCAGCAGAGACGACCAAGGTGACGCTGGCTAACGTAAACTTCCCCACGCCTAAAGCCGGGGGAATCCTCGGGGACTTCACTTGACACACGCACGCCCACTGTGTACAATATATATAGGTGATATATATTAAGTAGGGGGGTGAGATGGCGACGATTCGGCTGAGTGTCACGATTCCCAGCACGCTCCATGAGCGGCTGGAGGGTTTACGCGACAGGGTGAATGTATCCAAGGTATGTACGGTAGCGTTAGAGAAGGAGCTTGACATGTTGGAAGCACGGCCGTCGGTTGCTGACCCGAAGATTGCACAGTTGGTGGAGCGACTGAAAGGCTCGACGCAGCGGTGGTACGACCACGGCCACGAGGATGGGGCGCGCTGGGCAGTGGAGGAAGCGAAGCGGTCTGAACTAGAGGATGCATCGTACGCTTTCAGGAAGTATGACGGCCGGGAGTTGAGTTCCGCGTACTTGGACCTCCCTGAGTATGCGAAGGGTGGGGAGGGCGAGGAGGGCGAGGAGGGCGAGGAGGTCACGGACACTGCGCGCGTGCCCGAACTCCCTGGTGTCGGTGCGCTGGAAAAAAGGGAGAAGCGCTGGGTTACGCGTGACCTCGGCATGGAGGAGGAGCCAAGTTGGAGGGATGATAAGGATAAGGATGCGCGCGCACGCTTCAACGCGGCTTATGCCGATGTTGACGACGCCGCCTACCTCGAAGGGTGGCGCGACGCCCTCGTGGAGTTGTGGAGCGCCGTCGCCCCCGCCCTGCGCTAGCGACCACCCTTTGGCCGGCGCTCGTGGGCCACGACGACCATGACATGACCACGAGCGCCAGCGATCCCTACAGGGAGGCTTTTAACCGAATTGGGCTTCGGGAAGGTAAGTGTATACCTCGTTGGCGTCGGACAATCGCCCATTATCGCAGACTTCGACAGATAGCGCAGGTCACGCGCGAGCGGGTGACACAGGGGAGTATGAACGATGGTCGAGCAATCGCGGGCGCTGGTCCTACACGATGGGCGCGGAGCTGCTCCCGCCGACCGCATGAAGGGCTGGTCGGACATGCCCGCCGATGCGCGGCGGCGACGCGCCATGGCGGCCGCGCTCGCCCACGACACCGACGCGTTGTGGTCTCTCGCCGACGCCTACCTCACCCTCAAGGGGCGGGCAGGCATCGGAACATCAGACAGGACCCGCGCGCGGTACCGTGAGGCTATCGCCCATCTCATCGCGGACTGGGGCACGGTATCCATACTCCAGGCCGACGCGGCCACCGACGCCGACGCCGGCGCGGCCTGGGTCGCCACGCTACAGGCGGGTACGGGTGGCCGCGCGGGCTACCAGCCGTCAACGGTCCAGGTCCACCTCGCCGCGGGGCGGTTACTCTATCGCGCCTTACGATGGGCCAGGGCGACGGCGGCCGATCCCTTCGGCGAGACACGGGCGCCGCGCGATGGCACGGCGGCCTGGGAGAAGCGCGCCGCGTACGGTGAGGACGAGGTATCCGCCCTCCTCGCGGTCATCGACCGCCACGAAGCCGAAGGAGGGCCGGCCGCCAGGACCATGGCCCGCCTCGACCGCGTGCTCGTTCTCCTGGGGGCGCATGGCGCCCTGAGGGCGAGCGAGATGCTCGGATTGCGGTGGTCCGATATCAACATGGCGACGAAGGAACTCGTCATAACGCACGGCAAGGGCGACAGGGCGCGGACGGTCGTGCTGTCCAAGGGGCTACGGGCCGCACTAACGGCCGTCCCACGCGAGCAGCGCGGTGAGTACGTCCTGCCTTATAGAAGTAGGCAGAGCGGTTGGTATCGCATCAAAAAGATAGCCCAGGAGGCCGGTGTCGCGGAGCGCGGGCTACATAGCCTGCGCCACACGGCCGGGACGCGCCTGTACGGGCAGACGCACGACCTGCTGCAGGTGGCGGCGCAACTGGGTCATGCGCACGTCGAGACCAGCCGGACGTATGCGAAGCGCGATCGTTCGGAGTTGCATCAGTCCGTGGGAGAGTGGACGTGAGCGTAACCGAGACAGCAAGCCGCTCAAGAGGGTAACGCTATGTCTGATGAGAGTAAAGCGCCCATCATCGAGCGAATCTTAATCCAGGTTGGCCCAAATATTACCGTGACAGTTGACGGATCGACGGTAGTGCCTACTCCTAAGCAAACTAGGCAATGGCACACCTACGTCCGCAAGCGTGCACTCGCAGTACAGGGAAACAGCATCGTACAAGATTTCGTAGCATTGATACGATCTATTGTATTCATCCCTCAAGGTGGCTTTACGGATAGCACCGCGCGCTGGACATGGCAAAGTTGGGCCGAGGCTGAACACGTTAGGTATGCCGGCCCAGGCGTCCAAGAACTCATAGACAAACTCACTCATCCATACACGTTGCGGGGGGAGCAAGCGATCCCACCAACTACCCCCCGCATCCTCGACCTAGCCATCAAACGTGTCATGGCCATCGAACAACTCGACGACGATTGGTGGTTGTGGCTCCATTCACTCTTTGTGCTCCACACACCGGGTGATCCTGCGGTCATCATGCCAACTCCAGCAAGACTACCACTCGAAAGCCTGACCTATCGTCAGGCTACATCTACGCGGCGCGTTGCCGATGATCGAGATACCCAGAGCCACCGTAGCGAAATGGCAAAGTTAACGAAGGCGCTTCTGCACCATCATAAGACTGGCATAAGTCCGTACCGGATTGGGGTGACGACACCAGAGGGGCGAAGGTTCCTTGAGTTGAAGGGACTGAGCCAAGAAGCAGATCGGCGAAAGATCATCAACACAATCGCCTATGCTATCCGAAAGCAGCGACCGGCGAAGAGGTAACAGTCACCTTCTTCCCTATAACTGACCGCTGCTGAGGGTATGAAATGCATACGCGTTCACACCTAGATAGTGCACGCATAAGGTGTCATAATCGTAGTTAGGCCACTAGTTCCGCTAGCTTCGAGATCTGAGAAAAGGAGAAAGCAAGTTGAGAACCACTCAGGTACTATCGCCCATTGCCGTGCAAGTAGGGACAGCAGCGAAGATGCTAGACACCCCCGTGTCGACCGTCCGCTTTTTCTGTCAAACAGGACGCATCCCCGCCCGCAAAATAGGGAAGGGGTGGCTCATCCGTCTTGACGCCTTGCAGGAGTTGACGCAAACACATGATGCCTCTTCGGCAAAGTAAAGCGCGTACCCCGGTCGAAAGTTTGGCGACCCAAACCGGGAATACGCGCTCCGAAGCACGACACAGGCTCGGAAGAGCCGCCCCTTGGCAAAGGTATGGGCACAGCGCCCGTTGTGTCGTCGCTTTCCATCATACACCACACGCTGTCTCTGCGGACATCGCAGGACATGAAGAAGCCCGGACATCACGACCTCAGCGGCCAAACTTAGTTCGTGATACCGGGCTAGCAGTTAACGGAGTGTTGGTATGTCCATCTCTATTGTAGCACGTCCACGCCTCCTGATACAGGGAGGCGCACAATGACCGCTTCCGCGCGCGACACCTATACACCCGCGCTCAGTCCCAACGCCTCACAGCAGGAGGCCGCTCTCTACTACGCCCGCGAGATGGGCTGGCGCGTCTTCCCTGTTCAGCCTGACGATAAGACCCCCTACGCTAATAAAGACATCGCTCCCGGCGTTGAGGTCGAGAAGGGCAAAGGCGGCTTCCACCTCGCCACCGCCGACCCGGCCACGATCACCCGGTGGTTCACGCGCTGGCCCGCGGCCCTGATCGGCGTCCCCATCGAGGGCTGGTGCGTCGTCGAGGCCGACGTCCGCGCTGGCGGCGACGTCGCTCTCAAAGAGTTCTGCGACCTCCACGGCATCGACATCGCTAACACCGTCCGCGCGACCAGCGCCTCGGGCGGGCCACACTACTACTTCCGCGATGTGCCCGGCCTACGGCGCGCGATCGGGTTCGTGCCCGGCGTTGACTTCCTGGCGAGCGGCGCTGGTTTCGTGGGCGTGGCGCCCAGCCGGCGCAAGGGCGGACAGTACCAGTGGGTACCCGGTCATGCGCCCTGGGAGTGCGACATGGCAGAGATGCCCACGGCTTTGCGCGAGGCCATCGAGCAGAGTTGCCCCAAGGGGACGGCCTACGCCTATAAGAGCAGGCCAGCAGGCTACGCGGGGGCGCCGCGCGCGCGGAGTGTCAGCGATCCTGCGGCCTACGTGCAGGCGGCCTTCTACCGCACGCTCGACGACGTGAGCGCCCTCAAAGTTGGCCAGCGCCGCGAAGGGCTTAACCGCCTGAGCTTCGCGCTGGGCCAGTTCGTGGGGGCAGGCCACCTCAGCCGCACGCAGGCGCGCGACGGCATCGCGGGCGCGTTCAAGCGGGCGGGGCATACCCTCGACGCCAAGGCCGAGGAGACCATCGACGTCGGCCTTGATGACGGCGCCGCGCAACCGCTCACGCTCGTCGTCGAACCCCGCCCGGAGAGGGCCACGCACCAGAAAAACAACGGCCACCAGGAAAACAACGGCCACCAGGAAAACAACGGCCACCAGGAAAACAACGGCCACCAGGAAAACAACGGCCACCAGGAAAACAACGGCCACCAGGAAAACAACGGCCACCAGGAAAACAACGCGGGGGACGCGTCCACCAGGAAAACAACGGAGCCCGAAGACACGCCTCGCCGCGTCTACTGGACAGGTCCCTCCCCCTTTAACGCAGTCCTGCGCGATGAGGTGGGCTGGGGCGCGCTGGTGCTGCGCGTCTATGACGCCCTCTGCGGCAAGTTCGGGGTGATCATGGGTGAACCGTATCCCGATGGTGAGCGCCCCGACCCGCGCATGGTCCTCGGGAAAGCGATCGCGCACGAGACACAGGATAGCGCCAACAGCGTCAACGCGGCCCTCACGGCGTTGACGGTTGCCCACTATCTCACGCGCCAGATTGAGCATGAACGCGACGCCGGCGGTCGGACGCGGCGGACGTGGTACGTCTACGGCCTACCTCTGACGGGCGCCTGGGATGCCTGGTGCGACGACCCCACGTTGTTCGCGGCCCCTCCTCCTCTGCGCACGACCGTCGCCAGCGCGGCTTACCGTGCCGAACGCACGGAGCTGCGCAAGAATCATAAAGCGGCCGTCGTCGAGCTTGCCGCGGCGACGACGGCCCATGTCGAGGACCCAGACGACCCCACGCTGTTCGCGGCCCTCCGGATCGCCCTCGACGCCTACAACGAGGCGACGGCCGCGCTTGCCCCCCGCAAGCGTGGGCGGCCGTCCCGTGAGTCGCGGCAGGGTTCCCCGACGATGGCCGAGGACGCGCGTTGTTTTCCCGGTGATGCGGTTACGTCCGAGCGGATGCGCCCATCCGCACCACCCGCGGACAACCAGGAAAACAACGGTTGTTTACATACCTCTAAAGAACAAGTAAACAACCGTTGTTTTCCTGGTGACGACGACCCGTTCGCGGCGGCAAGCGACGATGACGGCGCGCGTTGTTTTCCCGGTGAGCCAACGACGCAGGGACAGGGGGGGGCCGCGTACACCTCGACGACGAACGGTGTTTTTCCTGGTGAGCGTCCACCCAATGACTACCTAGGGGGGGCGTCATCGCCGCCGGAGGTGACGATACACCACTTCGAGAGGCTGATGCGCCGCGCGCCGCCGCGGCCCACTATGCCCGCTCCGCCCGAGGGGCAGGCGGCGCGGGAGTACGTGCGATGACGACCAGGAAAACAACGGGGCAGATAAGGCGACCGTTCGCTACACATACCAGGGAGCACCGCGCGCACGCGGCTGGAGGATTGAGATGAGCTACTCCTATCAAAAATCCGACCTGACGTTTAACGCCCGCGAGCGTGCCGACGGCCGCTATGGGTTCTGGTGGAACACGGCCGACACCGACCTGTGGGCCGATGCCAAGACCGACCTCAAGCGGTCATTCAACCATGGCAGCGGCCTGCGCTACGATGGCGACGCGCGTGAGTGGACGCTCCCACGCTACGCGGTCGAGCGCTTGCAACGGTGGGCCGACGCGTGGGCCTCGCAGCAAGAATGGAATGCCGCGCCCCGTAACGGCCAGCAACACCGCTCTGAGCGCCACCAAGACGCGCCAGCCGCGCCATTGACTGAGGCGTACGCCACACTCCACTTGCTACCCTCGGCCCCGCCTGAACTCGTTACCGCCGCGTACAGGGCGCTGGCCCAATTACACCACCCCGACCGGGGCGGCGACACCGGCGCCATGATCGTGATCAACCGAGCCGTGGAGATCCTGCGCGATGGCGCCATGAGGAAGAGCGCATGACCATGGACAACAATAAATCACGCATCCTGGACACGCTCAGCCAGGCCATGGAAGCGCGCTTCACCGCCCTGCACGCCCACGTCGAAGGGAGGGCAGCGCCACCGTTGCTTGAGTCCTTTGTGACGCACCTCGACCAGGTGTGCGGCCTGGCTGGTGTCACGGACGCGCAGCGCCTGCGCGCCGCCATGGTGCGGCTAGAGCGCGAGCACACCGAGCTGCACGCCGCCGTCGTGCTCATGGCGCAACCCAAGGCGACGACGCGCGGCGTGGGGGCGCTGATTGGTGTATCGCGGAACACAGTCTCGACGCGCCATCGCCGCGGACTGGCCGTGCTGCGCGACTGGTGTCAGTCCGCTGAACCCGTGCGGGATAACGTCGCCTAAACAGCAGGATTCCATTTACATAACGTGACAAATCTGCTATTATGGGGGTAGAGAAGTTTACCCTTAAAGGGGCCAGCGCCTGTACAGGCGCTGGCCCCTTTTGTTTTGTGCGCAACAAGCGAGAAGGGAAGGGGGAAGGATGGCACTAGCTGAGGACACCGAGCGCCGACGTGGCCGGCCGCCTGGCCTGGCGCCACGGCGCCCGTGCAAGATACAGGTCGCGTATTCGGAGGGTGAGAGACGGGCGTTGGAGTGTGCGGCGCGCGCCGAGGGAGCGGATTCGCTGGCGCAGTTCATTCGGCTGCGCACTGTTGGCCGAGGAGAGGGCACACCCTCTCTCATTGACACCATGCCGCCAGCGGCGTGAGCGCAGGCAAGAGAAAGCCGCTGGTCGGGCTGGAACCAGCGGCACTGTTGAGGCGGATTGTGCGAGGGGGCTGTCGACCTCGCGGCCGCCTCTTGTGACATAGCATAGCCGCCCTCGCGCGGAGGATGCAATAGGCCAAGTAGGCCGGGTCGATTGGGTGAGGACAAAAAGGAGGGCCGAGCGTGGAGTGCAGCCCATGCCCCCACGATCAGCCCTCACACCGCTTGGTATCGCCGCGCAGCCCGAGCAACGATAACACGCTTCTCTGTTGTAGCTGGATAGGATGCGGGATGTAGTAGCCCATTCGGGCTATCGAAGATGGCGGGTTCGTGATCAAAAAGAAACCGCCGAAGGGGACATGTCCAACCCCCTCGGCGGCTCCCCGGCAGCTCGCGAGCGGTGGCAAGCCCTACCAATCGCTCACGCCAACATTTTGTACTGGCACGCAAAAATCGTACTGGCACGCAAGGCGATTTCCTGTAGGCCCTGGCCGCGCGGCGGCGTGACGCGAAAACCCCTCGACGGTATGCAGGGTCGGCCGTCGAGGGGTATCCAGAGGCGGTAGATAGCGTGGCACGTCGTTGTACCGTTGCCAGGGTAAGCGATACGGGCCGCGGACGCAAGACCTAACCGGGCCAACCTAATCGTCCACAACGTAGCAGTGCGCCGCGCTCGGCGGCGTAAAGAGGATATGACCATGCCCCACATCTTGAAAAAAGCGTCCGTCGCGGTCGATGATGTCCGGTTATCCGATGGCCGCCTCGTTCGTGTGCGCGGCGCTGATCCGGCCGGCGACCGACGCATTGACGTGTTGATGTTACAGTGCCGGTTCCTGCGTAGCGGCCGAATGAATCCCCTGGAGGGCGCACGAGCCCGCGCTGTCCTGTCCATCATCGAGATCGACGGCGAACCGGCGCCGTGGCCACCGTGCCGGCCGTTTCACGCCGACCTGACGGCGTATTTCAACAGGTTCACGGTCGAGGACGTCGAGCAGTTGGCCGTGGCCTATGACGCGGCCAATCCGGGTGCGACGACGCAGTTACTGAACACGGGCCGCCGTCGTGGCCGCGTGCTGGCCTGAAGGAGGAATGATGGGTGCACTCTACGATTTATCGGTGGCTATTAGCCTACAGACGACGGCATTCTCAACCGGCGCCAGTGTCGTCATGCGCCTGTTCTCCAGCATCCAGAACGCGGCCGGCGTCACCGGCGCGCAGATCAACCGGCTGGGTAAATCGTTGGCGCTGTTGACCGCAGGCGCGGCTCTCACGGGCGTGGGAGTCCTTCTTGCGGACGGGCTGGGTCGTGCGGCGAAGAAGGGCGCGGAGTTGCAGACAGTGATGGCTGGCATCGGCCTCGCCACTGGCGCGAGCCACGCGCAAATGCGGGCGCTCGAATCGTCGTTCGTGTCCATCGGCCTCAAAAATCAAATGAGCAAGATCGATGTGGCTAAGTTGGGCCTGGCATCGACCCACGCCGGCATCACCGATATCAAGCAACTACAGGCGTCGATTGGCACCATCGCCAACTTCGCGGAAGTGCAGCAACTCTCGACCCATGTCAGTCGCGATTCGGCCGCGACGACAGGCGTCGAATATGCCCACATCTTCGGCGCTTATACCCCTAAACTCCTGAATCCGCTCATCAATGTTCTGTCCAAGGCGCTCACCCACACACCGCTCACAGGCGCCGCCTTCGAGGCGCTGGTGAGCCAATTCGGCGGTATGACGGCCTCACTCTATGGCCGCTCGACACCAGATCAACTCAAGGCGCAGCGCGACGACACGATGATGGGCGTGTTGCTGGGACAGATGGGGCAGGGGTCGCGCGGCGGCACGCAATTCGGCAGCGGCCTCATTAATCTGGCAACGGCAAAACCAAACACAGCGGCGTGGCGAGCTGAGCATACGCTTGAGAAGGCGGGTGGTGGTCAATTTTTCAATCAGGATGGGTCGTTTCGCGGCGTCAGGAATCTGCTAGAGATCATCAACCACGCCGCCAATGTCCTATCACCCGGCGCGATGACGACGATCAATAAAGCGGCCTTTGGCAAGGTCGGCATGAAGGTATTCGGCAACTTGGAGCAGAACGCTCGCCTTCAGCAATGGGATGTGAACGCCACAACGTTCGCGCGCATTCCCGGCATTGACAAACAGCAGGCTGTGTACAATGCAACGGCCGAGGGCCAATCTCAACAGTGGCATAAAAACATCGAAACGGCGGTGACACTGTTCGGGACAGCCCTCTTACCTACGCTCGTCAAGGTATCTCAGGTACTCGTGGGTATCACCCATAACATGGTCGATTTCATGAATACCCACCAGGGCATCGTGCAGTTCGCGGCTGGCTTTTCGCTCGTCGCCGCCGGCGCCGCACTGATCGTCGGGCCAGTGTTGATGGCAGCCGGCGCGTTCGGTATCCTCTCGGCTGCTGTAGCGACACTCGACCTTGCCATCCTGCCCTTCACGGCTATCGTCCTGGGCATCGTCGCCGCCGTCACCGCCGTCACCCTGGTTATCACCCATTGGTCTGACATCATGGCGTGGGCAAGCAAACATGCGACGCTGCTGCATAATATCGTGCTCGGCCTGGCGATCATCTTCCCGCCTCTGGGTATTGTCATTGGCGTGGCTGTGCTTGCGTTCCAGCATTGGGGCGACATCATGCGTGTTGTCCAGACGATCCTTTCAGCTTTTGGGACATTCCTGCAACCGTTCGCTGCGGTGTTTGGCCCTCTCCTTCAGGCGATAGGATTGCTAGCGGGTGGGTTATGGACGGTCCTGAACACCACGGATATGCTCAAGAGTAGCCTGTCGTCCCTGTCCGCGCCGTTCATTACGCTAGGAACGGACATCAACACGGCGCACAAGGCGCTCGATGCCTTGCTCGCCAAACTCCCCCATAGTGGTGGTAGTAGCGGGAAGGGCGGGAAGGGCGGGAAAGGCGGCAATCCTCTCATGCAAGATTTCTTGCATGCGCTGGTTCCGGTGCTTCCGGGTGGTACGATCCTTAATCCGATCCTGACAGGGTTGGGGATCGGTGGGAGGGGGTCTGTCCCGCTTCATCATCCTGTCCCGCTTCATCATCCTGTCCCGCTTCATCATCCTGTCCCGATTAGAGGGCATGGTATAGGTGGCGGTGGCGGAGCCGTGTGGGACATGCCCCTCGTGCCGGGTCGTGGGATAAGTGGCGAGGGTCCGGTCATTATCAACCTGGGCGGCGTCCACGTCGCGCCCAATGCCATCGCTGTCCATGCTCAACCGCACCACGATGAGCACACCATCGCGGAACACACCGCTGCCCTCGTGTTTCGGAAGGCAGGTGACGAAATCGTGCACGCTTTGACGAGTGGCGCTCCGTCCGTGTTCGGGCTCTCGCCCGTGCTTAACACGCCGGCGCCGCGCTAAAACGGCCGGTGAGAGAACCGAAAGGAACAGACACCATGACGGATAGGACACCACCCGCCAGCACGCAGGAGCTGGTTAAGCAGTGGCGGGCCGCGCTAGGGCGTGGCGACTGGCAGGCGATGCTAGCCGCCAAGGAGCAACTAGCGGCCAGGGCGGAGTACGATGTGGCCATGGAGATTCGGTTCGCACAACAAATCCTCGCGCGGGCGAGGACGCAATTGGAGGTCGCACAGGGCGAACTAAGTTTGGCAGGAGGGGCGCTGGAGGATGCCCGTGAGCGTGCGCCGCTGGCTGCCGAGCAGGCGGCAGCCAGCGGCGACCTGCGCAAGACGGCAGTGGTGCACGCCGCCGCGGCGTGGTGGCGCGACCAGATTCCGACGCGCGAGGAAGCGCTGCAGGTCGCCGAGGGGCGGTGGCGTGACGCGGACCATATCGCGTCGGCTGCCCAGGCGACCCTCGATCGGCTACTCGCCGCAG
>JAABVA010001996.1_pt1 | contig 20806 bp, 20 predicted proteins | sample 5560331 | NCBI WGS metagenome assembly JAABVA01 (sample SAMN12812661, study PRJNA571458) | rock metagenome | isolation source: Antarctica rocks | place: Antarctica: Victoria Land, Mt New Zealand sud | collected 2016-01-07
TAAATTCAGACATCATTGAGAACATTATGCTGATTAAATATTATAATATGTTCATTCTTGCAGCAAAAGTGATAAAAAGAATTAAAGAGAGATTTATATTGACAATAATTGTCAATAATGATAAGAAAGATTCATCAATAGATGAGCTGAATTTAACAGTAACTGAATTATATATAGAGCTTCTATCAGATTACTACTTCAATAATAATGATCTTTATAATGATAATGATTGTAAGAACAATATTAATTTCAGACTTTGTGATCATAATCAAGATAAGAACATTGATTTAAGACTTAACAACAATGATTATAGTTAAACTTTAAATACAGAAGCAATATAATTAAGTATTATAAATATTTTGAACAGCATACACTCAGAATATGTAATCATTGATGATGATTATAATTATGAGTTAAGAAAGATTAAAGATTATATAAATTCATTATTTAAAAGACTCATTACAGCAATCAATGCATCAGCTATTAAGATCATTAATAATGACTTAATAATTATCAATCTTAATCTTTAAATCATTCACTTAAACAACTCTGCTCAGAGTACATTGACTGTCAATATATACACAGTCTTGAATATAATACAACATTAATTAAGAGAAAAAAGTCTTCTTCATTAATAAAGTAGAAAATTGTTAAAAGCATTGTATTTATATTTAAAAGTACAGATAAAGTATATTAAGTTCTTAACTGCTTCAGTATTATGATTTTATAAGAGACAGAATCTTTTATTTATTAATATTATTAATGATTATTTAAAGTTAAAAGAAATTCATTCTTTCTTATTTAAAGATAATGTTAACATTCATTAATTTAAGCATCAACAATCTCAATAAACATATGCTTAACATAATTTTTAATTTGAACATCAGATCTCTTTACTCTTTCTATGCAGTTTATGAATACTTTAATTTTCTTAAATTGTTTATAATAAGTATAAGTTACATGTGAGCTAATAATATTGAATGAAATATTAAAATTAAATATGCTTAAATGTAAAAAATAATGTTTAAGAGTCTTTAAGAACATTTAGCTTTACTTAAAGCATTAAAATTTATTTTGATTCTTTATATTTTCATTAATATTATCATTATTATCATTATAATAATCTTCATTCTTCTCATCATTATTCTATATCTTTACTAAGTCTTCTGTCTCTTAATCTGCATCATTAATAAAGATTAAAGCTTATAATATTAATAGTTAATCTTTGTTATTGATCTTAATTTATAAATATAGTTAATCAGCAAAAAGCTAATAAATAATTGTAAAGAGTGTTACAATAAAGTAATATAATCATATTTAATTAATTTATATCTTAACTTCATTACTCTTTAACATTGAAGTAGCAGTCTATGAAGTTCAAAATTTAGTTAAATCTCTAATAGATAAACAGTGCAGAATTAATATATTTTTTTAATATTGTTTTTCTGATATCTATATGCACAAGTTCACTGAGTTTAAAAAAAATACACTCATCATTAATATTCTTATTCAGCATTACTTAAACAGAAAAAGCTACTGTAACTTTATTTTCATTATTACTCAGCATTATCTCTGCTTCTTCATTCTTATTTGCAGAGACATTGAACACTGTTAAGAGTTAATAACTATAAAATGAAATAACATTAACTTTTGTCTTTAAAGTCATTATAAAGAAGTGTTAAAAGTATAATATATATTAATGATTTTTCTTGTCTGCTATGTGCTCTGAATTAAATATGCTGCTATTAAAAATCTGCATAACAAGATTTAAATTCTCATCTTTAGCTATAGTAAATTATTTATAACTGTTAAATTGAATAATTCATTCTTAATGCTTAACTACTTTATCTAAATAATTATCTCAACAGTTTTAAATATATTTGTCTACTTTTTCAATTTAATCATATCAGCACAGACTAAATGTCAAATAAAGTTAATACATTTCTTTTTTAATTATTGAGAAAGCACTCTTTACTTTAAGAAGCTTATGCAGAGCTTATATTTCTTTAACAGCTATAATTAAATTATTTTATTGAGCAATATCTTCATTCTTCTTTTACTCAGTCATCACATTCTGATCTGTAAGAAAGATCACTATAAATAAAGTTAAAGTCTGATATAGAACATTATAATTATTTATTAATATTTATTATGCTCACTCTCTGTATATCTCTTAGCAACAATCTTTTTTCTTATCTTAACTACATATTTCATTCTTTAAATTTTTATCTTAAACTTCTTATATTCTAAATTATGTTTAAGATCTATATTCAATCTATTTATTATCATATCATTTTGCTCTTAAATCTCTTCAATATCAGTATTTATAAATGCATTAATCACTGAAGAATGTGATGAGATCAATTTCTGAGTGATATTAAAATATAAAGAACTTAATAAAAAAATAAATAAAGAGTTTCTAAGTTCTTAAATATAATTTAGTCTCTGATTTAGTATATACTTTGTGCATTATAATTGAGTATTATAATAAGTAAAGTTACATACTAAATTTTGAGTCAGAAGAAGTGAAAGAAGCAGTTAAAGTACTTTGAGATAGTGTAGCATTAAGTGTAAATTTAAAGTAGTTAATAAGTGCTTTTATTCTTCTTTATTAATCAGCAAAGTCTTCTTTCTTCAGATATGCAGCACTGTTTAAGATAGATAAATTAATTTTATTAATTTTTTTCTTTTTTTTCTTTTTTTTCTTCTCAGATTGAGATGAGAAGTCTAATATATCAGTAGAATGTGTTCTTTTACTGATGAGTTAATTTGATTCAATGATAAAAGATATAAAGTTTAATACTTTTGCTATGTTGATGAGTTAATTCAGTTCAGTAATGAAGAATATAAAGTTTAATACTTTTACTACATTAATAAAGATAATCTTTACATTCAGTTTTCTCTGTTTTGATGATATATCTCTAAAATAAAAGTCAGCATCATATCTCTTCATTATTTACTTTATTTATATGATGCAGAAAGAAAATGTAAAAAGTTTAATGCAAAAAGTAAGATGTTTTGTAGAAAGAAAATGTAGAAAGTGTTGTGTTAAAGAGAAATGAATTTGTTAAGTTTTTATATTATCATTTATTTACATGAATGTTGTGTTTTTATTATCAGTGAATTTGTAGATAACTAAGATCAATTCAAATCAAGCTGCACAATTATTTAAATTTATTAATTTATGATCATTTCTTTTTAAGTTTACTATCTAAGAAATTGAAAGCAATACATACAATTTATAAAGTATAATATCTCAATCATGTTAATTGTAATTTCTTTATTAAGTATAGATCTTCTCACAGTAAAGAAACTGACATTAAAATTATGTTGTATAGCATGATAAAGCTATGATAAAAGTTAAAGTTATAAAGAAATATTAAGCAGATTTTAAAGCTTGTGAATTTGACAATACAAGATTTATTGAAGAGAACAGAATATGAATTACAGATAAAGATATATGAGATAGAATTAAGTTTGTGAAATGAAAGCAAAGAATAAGTTGTTAAGCATGACATCTTAAAAGAAGAAAATTAAATCATTAATAACTCTTTTTCTTTCAAATCAGTTTCTGCACAAAAAGAGTTAAATAAGTTACATAATTATATTATTAAATTAAATTAAAATACTTAATTCTAATGCTCTCTAATTAGCTTATGCAATGCAGCAACAGCAATATTGATAGAAGCTGCATTCTTTTATTTTAAATTTAAAATTCTTCTCACTACTAATTGAAGAGATTTCTAATCAGTATAATGATAGCTTAAAGTGAAATTAGTTAGTCATTATAGATTTGCAGAAGACAAGTAAGATATATCTTTATACATTTTTTGAAAATATAAATTCTTATATATTAAGAATCTCTTTCATAACTTATTTATGATATAGTTGCTGAGCTACATAAGAAAGAGAATCTGATAATATCAGAAGAATTGTAAAAGATAAAAGCAATCTTTTATATGTTGCAGACTTACTAAAAAGATAAAGTATACTAGTTAATGTATTTTTGTTCTGTAGAGAATGAGTAATTTAATAATTAAGTTAATAATGCTCATATATAATGCTTATAAAGTAGACATGTAGTTAAACAAGAAGAATTGTGTGCAATGTTAATTGAAAATGTTAGACTGAGTGTAGAGTCAAGTTAGATTAGAAAAAAGTGCATTTGATCTAAATCTGCACTAAAGTTCAAGTTGAGTCAGGTCAGATTTGTGCACAGATTAACTTTATTTACAATCTGTGTGAATACTTACACACAGATAAGACTAGTCATAATGAGTTATACTGATCTTAATCACAATACTTTAAATGATGACTCTGATGATCTGAACAAAGATATGAGACTTAATATCTATGAAGACAGCTGATTGATGCATGCACATTAGAATTCTTCATTAAAAGACTAAAACATCACAATCTGAATGAATCAGTTAATATTACAGCATCTTCACAATTAACTACACTATCAATCTTCTCAGCTCATCTCAAAAAGAGAGTTAGAAGAGATTTGCTTAGTAGCTATATCAATAAATACAAAAAATTCATGAAACTACAATCTGTTCAGAACACAACATCAACTTCTTTGCTTTCAAGAGAAATACATTATGTGTTAGAAAGAATACTTGCATTTGAAGAATAAGAAGAAAGAAGAGAATAAAGAGAGATAAGTAATGAGTAAATCTGTATAAAAGTAATTTGACAGTGAATAATGTTAACTCTTAACAGTGAATATTAAATTAACTTTAATCACATTGTCTTCACTCACATCACTTCTTCTTTATGCTTCACTATTTCATCATTCATCACATCACTCAATCACACAGTTGAGAGCCTTTGATCTTTGATGAAATCATACAGTTAGAAATCTTCAATTTCTGATGAAATCACATAGTTGAAGGTCTTTGACCTATGATGAAATTACATAGTTGAGATTCTTTGATCTTTAATAAAATTACATGATGAAAAGCTCTCAATCTTGAGTGAAATCACATGATTGAGAGCTCTCAACCTTCAGTGAAATCACATAATTGAGAGTTCTCAATCTTTGATGAAATTATATGATTAAGAATCTTCAATCTTCAGTGAAATCACATAATTGAAGATTCTTAATCTTCAGTGAAACTACACAGTTAGAGATTCTCAATCTCTGATAAAATTACATAATTAAGAATCTTCAATCTTCAGTGAAATTACATAATCAGTCTTTGACCTTCAATGAAATCACATAGTCAGAGATCTTTAATCTTCAGTGAAATTATATAGTCAGAAATTCTCAATCTTTGTTGACAGAGCAATGTTTGACATCACTTCATCAGCAAAGTAATGTTAAATGATGATTGTTTGTGTCTTAAGTCTTTTAATGTTGAAAGATATAGATCTTTGAACAGTGAATGAAGATGAATTCTCATCAGTAAATGATGATGATTGTTTTAAGTGCTGATTAGACTTTATAGCATAGAGTCATAGCATAGTCAGTGACAACATCATTATGTACTTTCAAAGAATAGTATATGCTATGATTTAAGATGAAATCTTCATTTCTAATGCATAATTCTAATGTGCACACTATCAAACTAACTGACAAAAACTTTCACATATTTATATTAACTTATACTTGCTTAGTCAGACTAATTCTTGCTTACTCAGCTCATAAATAATCTGCAACTTACACAGAGTCAAGTTAAGTTAATCTGCACTCAATCTAAGTTAAAAAAAGTTCACTCTACTTGACTCAACACCTGAACTCAACTCAGACTCACACAACCTATAGATAACTTGCGCACTCAGCCTAGAAAATGTTGCAATAGTAGCTGCTGTCAATATAAAGCTACTTAATAACAAAAGCTAATTAATTCTGATCTAATTCAGACTGTCAAGAATAACTTAATTTAACTTTATCTAAAATTTAATTCTGCACAGAGTCAAGTCAGATTGCAAAGTAAAGCTTAATAAATTAAGTTAGATTCTAAAATCTGAGTTTGACTTGACTTGATGACTACTTTAAATACTGATATGAATTGACACTTCAATATAGATTTAGACAATATATCAAGAGTATGCATCAATAATTTTATACATCTTAAACTTAAATATATTCAATTTGCAATAATCATCAATTAATTATATAAAATTGAGATCTAAAACAATATATTCATCTTGAGTTTGCTGCAAGTCATATCTTTATAAAACAACATTATATAAGTTCAGAATCTTAATTAAGTTGTAGAGTCAATGATTATAATATATAAGTAATTAGATCAGTAATTAGATCAGAATGTTTAAGAAGTGAATGACTGTAATATTGTATAATTCTACTCTTAAAAATAAGTATAAAATATATTCTATTTATATTTCTTAATGATTTTTCTCTTAAGTTCAGTCTCTATAACAGAAAGAATCTTCTTATCTGTTAACTTTTTATTAATTTAATCAATACAGATCTTCAATCTCAGCTTTCTCTGTATATATATGAAAAAAAGTTATATAATTTTATAATCTTTGTCTGTAAAAATTTGAATGATTTTCTTGTCAGACATATGAAGTAGATAAAACTTTGTAATTTAATTGTAAAACTTTTTACTTATGTCAGAATATATATGCTTAATTATTTATTAATTGTAAAATTAATTCTGAAGAATTTATTAAGTCATATGAATACCATACTTATCTTAAAGAATTCTGTGAATATTAGATATTGTAACATTATTTTAAGAAAGAGCAACAATTTGTTCTTTAAAATGATTAAGATTGATTATTGATTGCAACATGATGATGAGTTAATTTAAATGAAGAAAGATTAGACAGTCATTTTTATATAAATATAAAGTTAAGATTATATAACTTACTTCTTAAGTAAACATTTTCTTTTAGACTTCATTGTCATTTTTATATAACATTATTTGACACTGATCAGTTACTCAGCACTGATCAGCATATTTAGTAGTGATAAATTTACATAAAAGCTAGACTGTCATCTTTATATAAGTATAAAGATAAAATAATTTAAGTAATTCAATATATTACTGACTTTCTAAAAAGATCTTATCTTTCAAATAAGTACTCACTTGTGTGTTCATAGATTTCTTAAATGCTTACTCAGCAGTGACAACATTATGCAGTCATCATCACTATAAGTTTTTAAAGACATATTGATTTTTTAATGCACTTATGTTTTTGACAGAATTATTCTTATTTAAGAAAATTAAGAAACACAACTTAATTCATATTTTCTATTGAAAGAAAGTAGATACTCATGCTATACTATGTTATCTAGTGAAATCTCTAAACTATGTTGTCTATGAGCACATCTTGATCAAGAGAGTTACAGAAGAAGTAAAAAGAATGTTAACTGCAATTAATGTAAGTAGAGTCTTCACTCAGTCTTTAATATTAATTTTATTTTACTTTATAGAAGTAGCTAAAACACTGCTTCTCAACATTTTTACTTAATGAGGCTGCATCTATTAACTCTCACTGACAGCAAACATCAGATAATTAAACACATCATTAAAAGTTCAATAAATCATTTAAAAGTTTAACTAATCATTAACAATGAGTTTTATAAATTCAATGAATCACTCAAAGATTTATTTAAGTAGAAGCTTAATAAATCTATTAACAATCATCTTTTAACTGAGCACAAAGTCTATCTGAATCTGATTGTGCTTATACAGATCACAGATGTTGTAATAAAAGACATTAATGTATTTTAATTATTTATGTACATATACATTCTTGATTAAGATCAAGATAACTTAATTGTCTTCTTTAAACTGAATGAATAAAGATACTTAATGAGCTTTATTCTTTTAAATGTTTATGCAGTGTAAATTGACTTTAAGATATTTACTTATATTCATATTTCTTAATATCTATTTAAGTCAGATCTCAGTCTTTATACACATTGACATAATTATATATTTAATCTCAGTAATTAAGATAACAACAAACTTCTGCTTTTGACTTGTTCACAACACTGATTCATCTTTAAATATATAGACATACTCTAAGATTGATTTCTGATTCTGTTTGTTTGAAGTATAGTTGAAGTCAGAGTATTTAAGTATTGCTTAACTTTCATTAAAATTGTACATGATACTGAGATTGATGATTAATCTTATGTACTGCAGTAGTTTCTTAAATGTGTGTTCATGATGCTTTATAAAATTGCTGAAATATTGATTTAATTGATTTAATGTGAAGATAATATCTAATTAAATATGAATTACTGCATATATTAAACTTTTAATTGTCTATTAATACTGTCTTTGATCTATTCTTTAGTCAGTTGAGTTGACAGAATAAAGAATATTATATTTGTTAAATGAAATATTAATGATTCTATGCTTATCAAATTACATATAAAGATTCTTTAATATCTTATTTATGTAATGAGTCTGATTCAGGCACAGAGTTCTCATTTTGCAATTATATATAACTTAAATGCTGAGAATTTTCTGTGTCTTCTTTAAATTCTTAACTTTAAACACACTCATAAGAGCTTGCTTAAATCAGAGAATGTATAATAAATTTGTTGAAGTCATAACAATATCATTTATATAAAGAAACAGCATGATTCTTTTAATGCTGTAAAGAAGAAAATAAAGATCAGTCTTGCTTTAATGAAAATTTAACTTAAGCAGTTTAATGACACATTGTTTATGTCAATCTTATATAATTTATTTAAGATCATAAAGGCTGTGCAGTATGTGCAGAACACAACTAGATGCAATATTGACTTCAGAAAAAGATATTATAGAGATTATTTTCTTTAGAAAGAATTCTGTAAAGATATTATTAATATTTACTTGATGACACTTTAAATTCTTAAGTGCAACAATAGTCAGAAAGACTTGCAAAGTATTAAATTTAATAATAAAAATAAAGATGTTCTTATAATCAACATTGTATATTTATAAGAAGTCTTTTGTCACAAGTCTTGCCTTAAGCTTGTTTAAGAATTCATTAATGTTCAGCTTAAGTTTAAAGATTCATTTACTGATCATAATGTTGATTTTTCTTAATGACACAGTCTCTTCTTATATTTCATTTATCATCAAGACTGTCAGCTCTGCATAAATAACATTCTTTTACATTTCTTCTCAGATTAAGTCTCTCACTGCTTCAGCATAGATAATAAGCATTAAAATGTTAAGTTTAATCATAGAATCTTCTTTGTCTGTAAAGAATGCTGTAAGTGTCAGCATAACTTTTAATATTTTAATTAAGAACTCATTCACATCTTAATTATTATTATTGTTGTCTCTCTTTCATTTTGAGATCTCAACACACAGAAAGATTCTGACTTCTTTAAGTGTCATCATTTTAACTTAATCAGTGTTGATCTTTTTATTTAATGACTCATCTAGATTAACTGCAGTCAACTTGATCTCATATTATTTATTTTAAGACTTATCAGTCTTAATTATGATTAAGTCAGGCTGCATCTTACTGTTTTAAGTCATGAATGTCTAATCTGAAGCTGTGATCTTCATAATGATTAACTTCTTCTGTAAATATTTAATGAATCTTCTATTTAGAAGAACATTTAATGTCTATTATTGCAATTTAAGATTAACAGTGTTTTCTTTCTCACTTTTAGCAAACTTCACAGCATAATTCTTAATGATGCACTTAAGATCTGAAGCTTAAAGTTAATACTGCTTTGTGATTTTCTCAATGTAGCTTATAAAGACTCTTATTTGTTCTTAATTTATGAATTTGTCACATCTATCTTCAGATAGTGACTTGAAATCAATGTAGCTGTAGTATTTACATTTTTATATATGAATGTAATTGATAAATGACTTTACATTGATGAAAGCTTTCTCAGAAGTCATTTATTTATCATTAATTAAGAAATTAATTGCTGTTCAATTATAAAGATAAACATCTGTCTATACTGTCTGCACTCAGAACTTTATTGACAGTTGTGTCTCTTTAATCATGATGCACACTGAGTTCTTAGTAATTCAGATAATTTTTTTGACAACATCATTCTGAATTGATATGTAGAGCATTATGTATTGTAATGTAATGTTAAGAGATTTGCATCAGTCATTTAAAGTGAACTTTAACTTCATTTCATTGTTACTTTATACAGCAAGAATCTTTGCATCAATCTGAAGTTCAGTCTTCAGTCATCATTCTTACAGTGTCTATAAGATTTTATTATGTTGCTTTAGCAATATTATTCATATCTTTCAGAAATGATTATCTACTATCTTTAGAAAGTACTGATATTCATTAAATAACAAGAATAATGAGCTGCATATGTCAATGAAGATAAAAACAAGAATATTAATCTTTTTTTTATTTACAGTGTAATCTCACTTATTGATGAACTTAATTAGAACATAAATCTCATATATATTCTCATTGTTCTCAATGATAAGAATTGACTTTTCAAGAATTGTTATTTTGTAAAGATTATGCAACTTTACAGAATTAAAATGAACAAATTATTAATGTTAAAGTCTGTAAATCTTAATTTTTTTATTCAATGATGCAGTGTCAATGTCTAAGAAGTTAATCATAAGATTATGCTCATGAATCTGAACATATAAGCTTGCATTTAAAGCAACAGCAGAAAAGACAGTCTCTGAATGTGATGTGTATATTATAGATATTAAAGTAAATTCATTAAGATTCTTTGCAATATATTTAATTATATAGACTTCATCTTGCTTTAATGCTTCTATTATAGTCTTGCTGTGCTTATTATACATTTAAAGACAATATTAATTAAAGCTTTTATACAGTTTCATTTTGCACATCTGCTTTTCTGACAGAAGATTGATCTCAAGTTTAAACACATAAAATATTAAATTTAGTCTTATAGAATTTTTTAATTTAACTTATATAATGATTACTTCACAATAATAAGAGTATAAATGTTCTTTTTTAACTTTAATTTACTGATGTCTCATTTATATAAGAAAGTCACTGAAGAGTTAAAGTTAATCAGTTATGTATAAGAAGAATTTAAAGTCTATAATTCATTTAGATTTAAGCATTTTACTGATAGTCTTCTTAAATAAAGCAGCAATTTCATTGTTAACTTTTTCTTTCTTTTTAGATTCAAAGAAAAAGTCATCATTATTATTGTTACTAACTTCTACATTAAAGACTCTGTATCTCTTTTCTTTTTCTTTATAAACTGACTTTTAATACAACTTAACTGCAGTCAATCTGTGCAGCTTAATTACAGTTAATTTGCTTATTTTCTTTTAAGTATTTTGCTTAACATCAGAAAGAAATTCACAATCTTTAATGAAGTGAGAATTGTTACAAAGAAAGTACTTAATAAAGCAGCAAGAAAAATGCTCATTATTTAAGCTGAATGATTTGCAATAATATTACTTAATATTAACTGTACAATAATTTAATGAACTGCAATTTTAATTCATTAAATGTTAATCTTTTTTCTGTTTATCTATTTACAAAACAATGATAGTCTCATCAGTCTTAAGCTGTGTCTCTTTTTTCTAAAGCTTTTATAAATCTTTCTTAATGTTTAAATTGTTCTGAATGTTGATAATATTGCAGATCACAACATATTTAACTGATAATACTTAAAGCAGTATCTAGAATCATTGTTTTAATTTAAACAATCTAATTATGTCAGACTGAGTTGCAGTGATCTTTCTGTTAAGTTTACTTAAATAAATTTATACTTCTTTAATGAATACATTCTTTAACATTTTATATTTAACAAACTTCATTAAATATTGTCTCTCAATTATCTGCAGCTTCTTCTTGTATTTAAACTTTAGCACATTTTAAACATTCTTTGCATTAATTTTATTCATTAAATATTCTTAATCATCTATGTTTATGCAAATAATAAGTTAATATAAAGTCTTTACATCAATTTTCTGACTTTTAAAGTCAAGATTACTGAGAAAAAATGAGTTTAAGAATTCACTGATCAGTATTAAAGTGACTGTCAGGTCAGGTTAACCTGACCTGACTCAGACAGAGCTTTCAGGTCAGGTTAAGTTGAGCTTCAATTGTTAGTTTAAGAATTCAGATCAGACTTAAACATTGAAGCTTAACTTAACTCAGAAGCTCTGTTCAGATTTTAAGAATTCTGAGACTGATTAATAAGTAAGTTCTTAAGACTTAATGTTACATTCTGACCAGAGATTTCTCTGATATAGAGTCTAGAGATTAGAGCTTGTGATATAAGAGAGTTTTCAGATACATTAAAGTTAATCAGTAGATAGCAGATGCTAGATAAAGATTATCATTGAACATACTCATCTTCTTAAAAAAGATGATCTGTCTATATATCAGACTGCTCATCTTGCTCACTTATGAACATCATAAGTCAGCTTACTCAGCTCATCTATGAGCACTGTGAGCTTATACTGAGCTGTACATCTTCAAGACATAGCTTGCTGAACCTACATATTCAATAAGTCTATCAGAACAATGACTATAACATCATTCTTTCTTCTTAGATGCTAATTCTCTAGAATCTATTTAAACAAAAGTTTCTGTCTTTGTAATCTGTAAGCTTTTCATGATGAAGTCATTCAAAACATATAATTGTCTTTATCTTTATCAATTCATTAATAAAGATAATGATTCAGTGTCAACTATCTATCTTCACTGTTTCAGTCTCTCAATTCTCTGCATAAAGATGAAGAATCATTCTAAGTATGCTGAGTATGTTCATCACAATTGCTCATGTATTGATGTGTTGTAAGAATCTCTGAACTGTACACATAATAAACTTAAGTTTAATCTGTCTGTTGCTGAAAAAGAACTGACACAGATTCTTGCTAAAGTTGCTTGTTTTTATAAGACATTAAAATATATAAAAGATAAAGTTGCTGAGAAGGCACTCTATCTTGCTTGCAAACTTGCTGATGATAATGATGATGTTTTTAGAGATAAGAATGATTCTAATTTTTCAAATCTCTTATTCTTAAATTTCTAAGATGATCTTATCTCTACAGTCTTTTCTTCTTAAACTGCTGAAGCATTCTCACACAGTTAAGTAAGTTATTCTTGAATTTTCATGTGCTTTTTAAAGCATCATATTCTTTTCATTTAATGAGATAGTGAGCTTCTCTACTAATCATTCTCTTTTCTAAAATGTTCTTTACTTCATATTTGATTTCAGGTTCAACAGACATTGATGTGACTTGAAGTGATATGAATTGATTGCATCATTGAAGCATTGATGCATAAAATACTGAGTGTATTTACATCTCTTAAGATAAGTCTAACTCATAACTTAATTTCTTGATGTTTCTCTTGATCATAAATGACTCAATGCTCTTGTTCATGAGTTTCTTGCTCTTCTTCTTTGTTTATATGTTGTTCATTCATAGATATACTCTCTCACTAATCTCATATGATTTTATCTCTGTTGTTCATCTCTTCTATTCTTCAATTCTCTTCATAAGATCAGTATGCAGTTTCTTAAGCTTCACAATGTTCAACATTACTTTTTGACTCTGAGATTCATGCACTCATGAATCTCTTCAAACCTCTGAGTAATATTCATAGTTTACTTCAAATAATGTCTTTTCTGTGATTTTGTTTCACACATTATTGTACATAAACTGTGTCATCAGCAGCAGTTGTACTCAATTGTTCTATTTTGTGTTGACATAATGCTGTAAGTATGTCTTGACTGTCTGATTCATTCATTCACTTTATTCATTTATCTGTAAATAATATGTCATTAACATTTTATGTTTTATTCTGAGTTCTGCTGTGAGCATTTCTCAGAACTTGCTCATAAACAGCTTATCTCTGTCAGTAATAAACTTCTTTGATAGTCTGTGATTGCTGATCAATTCTCACAATATGATGTACATCAATATTAATGCTGTTGCAGTCTCTCTGAATGAAATAAACATTGTGTACTTTGTCAATCTATTTACTATAATCAATATGCTGTTGAATCTGACTTTTCATGCTGAGTTCTTGAACTTTAATAGCTTAATGATAAAGTTCATGATAACAGACTCTCAGAGTGCATTCAGTACATTTAATTATGTTATCTCATCATAATGCTTATCTCTCTGAATCTTATTGCATCAGCATGAATTGCATCTAACAATGTATTCTATGATTCAATTGTAAAGATCATCTATGTTGCATCTTCTTTATACAAGATTTTCTGTACATTTGACTTCTAGATGCTCATCAGCTCTGCTGTTGTAACATACTTTAATGAGTTTATTGTTCATTAAGAAAGCATTCTTCATCTTAAATGTTGTTGTTAAATCTTTTATGAGTGTTCTCTTCTTGTCTTTATGTAGAATTTCAGTGTGAATCATTTTCACTTCTTTGTGATCAGATAATCTACTTAAAGTGTCTGCATCATCATTTTCATTATTCTTCTTGTAATGAATCTGAAATTCAAAGTCTGTTAACTGTTTCACTCAGTGAATCTGTCACTGATTCAGTTACTTAATTGTCATAAAGTTTCTCAGGTTCTTATGATTCATAAAGATCTGAATAGACTTGCTTATGTTCACAAGATAAGATCTTTAATCTTGCAGTGCTTTCACTATTGCAAGAAATTTCTTATTATGAATCTTATATCTTTTCTTGAGTTCTGACAACTTTCTAAATCAATACATAATAGACTTCTTCTGCCCATCTTTGATCTAATATAGGCATGCTTCAACTGCAAAATTCAATGCATCAGTTTTCAGTATCTTTTTGCATGCTTAATTAAGTATTTGCAGATGTGCAGTTTCACTAAGACTTTTCTTTAATATGCAGAACACATTCTTCTGTTTTTTATCTTAATGTTATCTCTCATTCTTGCATATCAAACACATAAGAGATTCTGCAATTCTTGCATAATTAAATATGAACTTTCAATAATAATTCATTAATTCTAGAAAGACTTGTACTTTCTTGATCTTTCACAGTGTAAATTAGTTCTGAACTGTCTCTGTCTTTTTGAAGTTCTTTTTGATCTGATCAGATCAAATGACATACTTTAGAAACTGTATTTTCTTGATTTTGAATCTGCTTTTCAACTTTTTCACATACATAGCTTGTTCATTGAGCTTTGCTAGAACCTTGTGCACATGTTTGCAGTGCATTTTAAGGTCATCTGAATAGATCAGAATATTGTCAAGATATGTGATCACAAAATCATTGAGATATTCTCTCAACATGTTGTTGATGAGTCTCTGAAAGGTGATTAAGACATTTTCAAGCTTAAATGACATAACAATGTATTCATAGTGTTTATATCTCATTCAGAATGTCATTTTCCATTCTTTGCTCTTCTTTATGTGTACATAATAATACACTTTCTTCAGATCTAAACTCATAAATCACTTAACTTTTTCTAGTCTGTCTTGCAACTCTTTTATCAGCAATAAAGAATAACTATCTCAGTAAGTTATCTCATTGAGTTATCTATAGTCAACACAAAGTCACTTGATGTCATTCTTCTTTGATATAAACAGAATTGAATATTCTACTAATGACTTTAATGATTTGATAAATTCTCTCTTTAAATTCTCAGCAAGATAGTTCTGAACTTTCTTTAGCTGATTCTCACTCATAAGATAAAGTAACATTCACTTTAATTTTCTTCTCTTTAATAGCAGTATCTCATGATCTCAAGACTTATACTCTGATAAGCTCTTTTCTAATTGTTTAAAGACATCATATGCATTCTCTGTCACATAGAATTCTTTATTGATTCAGTTAATCTGTAAATTCTTTTTGTGTAATCAGAACATCTTTAGTATAGCATCATACTTGACTGACTTAAGAACATCTAGTCTCAGCTTCTGTGAATCATTCTTTATTATAACTTCAATATGAACTTCTTTGTGAATTCATTCATATTCTTTGTTAATCATATACACTTATGTGAGCTTAGGCACTCACTGCAGTGTTAATTCTAGTCATTCAATCACTTTTTGTGAGATAAAGTTATTGATTGCTTTCAAATCTATCATTACTTAAAGTTGTTTCTTCAGTAATATCTTGACATCAACTCATATCTTTTGATCATTGTCAGTTCATTAAGACATTAAAAGCTTCTTTATTTCTAGTTTTGCTGAGAAAGCTTAAGATTTTTTGACTTCTTTAAGCTTTTTGCTTCTATCAAAGTCTCTTAGGCTCTGTCTGTGCTTCAAAGTTTGTCTTATGATTCAGTGAACTTTCTTCATAGTTCTTTAAATCATATCAGTTCTTCACTGATTGTAATCAGTTTTATATAGTTATCAATTTTTTTTCTGACAATTTGTTCTGAGTGTCAGTACACCTCATACTGATTATATTTGTGTTGAATGAGATTCTTTAGTGCTTTCACTTTGTTGAGAAACTTAGATGATATATACTTTTCTGTGTACATTCAACATTCTTCTGTGAGCATCACATAGTCTATAAGTAGACATATCTTGATTCTATAATCTTTTCTTGATCACTCTGACATTTCTTGATCTTATATTGTGAGTTATATCATTATTGTCAGCTCTTCTAGCTATATAACTGTCATTTTCACTTTGTGTCATTTGCTAGCAATGACTTCTTCTTGAAGTGTCTGCTGCTGTTCTTTTAGCAGACTTTTGTGTCATTTTAGATGTTGATTCTTAAGATACTCATAATTTTGCTTAAGTCTCATGTCAACTTCTCAGTTATCAACATTCTCTGAGTCTGCATTCAAATTCAGGTACATTCAGATAAGATCTTCTTGTTCTTAAGCTTCTGCAATGTCTATCTTCTGAGTTCTGTGAATATCAGTCTCTTCAATCTTATCTGAGTTGTCTCTAACAACTTTCTTTAAAATAACTAATCTCTTCAATTTACTCATTGTGATGTAATCAGTACTGTGTCTCTTCTTAAGCTTCTGTGATCATCATCTGACTTTATCTTTACTGTTCATGTACACAAAGCAGTTATCATCATAGCAGGCTGTTCAGCTCAGTTAATCATGCATTATCACTGAGTTCATCATTGTAACTTCTTTTCTCTGTCATTGAGGTTTCTTGCAATTCCTGACAAGATGTTCAGATTTATCACAGTTATAACATTTGTGAGTCTCTGCTCATTAGATGTAAGACTTAATGAATTGTTTATCATAATACTCATGCTTCACTGACCTAGCTTATGACTTCTGATTGCACTTCTTGATATTGTTGAGATTCATTGAGTCTTCTTGCATTCTGATAATGAATCATCATTTTCACATTCTTGAAGCTGTATAAGGTTCTGTCTTCTTCATTCATCATTTTCACTGTCAACTGTCAATGTTGATGAAGATATTTATCATCTCTTAAAGTTCTTCAGAACAGTCTCTTCAGACTATCTTGTCTTTAATATCTTTATTCAATTCTCAATAGTATTGTGATACTAAAACATCATTGTCTCAGTCAGTTAAGGCCACAATGCACTGAAACTTCATTAAGTACTTAATTGCTGACTTATTCATCTTTAATGTGTAAAGTTGTCATTTCACTGCTCTTTTCTCATTAATTACTTTAAAAGTCTTTCAAAGTTCTTTCTTAAACTTCTTAAAGTCATTAAAGATCAACTCTTTATTAATGTCTCATTTCTTTGATGACTTATCTAGAAACTCATGCAGTCTAAGGTTGACTCAGTTGAACACTGCATTTTTAAGATAGACTATTGTGTATAGATCTTTGTTCATTTTGAAGTTGAACTTCTTCTGATTGAAATTTATGTATAGATTGAGTTTTATCAAGAAGCTTCACAACTTTTTATGTTCACTGCTGAACACATTTGATGTCAATATCTTCAGTATGTTGTTCATCTCTTGTAGATCTTTAAGATTCTGAAGATTGACTGTATTGATGAAGACTGCTTTCTGTGTGCTGAAGATTATGTTTATATTGTAAGAATGTTCAACATATTACATTCTGATCAGAGATTCCTCTGGTATAGAATCTAGAAATTAGAGCTTGTGATATAAGAGGGTTTTCAGACACATTAGAATTAATCAGTAGATAGCAGATGCTAAATAAAGATTATCATTGAATATGCTCATCTTCTTAAAGAAGATGATCTGTCTATATATCAGACTGCTCATCTTGCTCACTCATAAACATCATAAGTCAGCTTACTCAGCTCATCTATGAGCATTGTGAGCTTATACTGAGCTGTACACCTTCAAGGTGTAGCTTGCTGAATCTATGCATTCAATAAGTCTATCAGGACAATAGCTGTAACACTTGACTCAAGAATAAAGATTATGAGCTTAGAGATTACTGATACATGAGCATTATAAGTAAGCATTATATATGCACAGTTAAACAGCTTTCAATTTAGTCTATTTATTTACTACATTGAGAATTAGATATCCTCAAAATAGCCTAATAATGATTGCTTCAATCTACATCTTTAGATGCAATGTTTTAGTTATGCATGTACCTCTTAATGAGAGACATGTTCTTGTGCTGAATGATAATTCACTTTATGTAAATTGCAGTCAGATTAACATCTGCATTCTGTTAGCTAATAGATGATAATTACTGTACAGTTCATTAAATATACTTTTAAAGAAAACAACAGTATATGCTTTTACTGCCTTCTGCAGGCTGTTGATGACTGAGCTTTGAAAGCAGAACATCTTATATTGAGAAAAAACTCTTTTTAAATAATCTTAAGTTATCTCACAGCAAAGCCTTTGAAAGAATAGTTTCACTATCAGAAAATCTGTTAATTTCTGATAGCAATGTATTTTACAAAGAGTGACAGCTGTAGAACAGAGCATTATTATTAAGTATTATATTGTGTATTAAAATTAAGCTTACTGCCTGACTTTCAACAATGAGCTGACTTAAATGCTTCAGTATTTTCTTCTATATCTGCAGCATTATTTTCTTTTTTTTTTTCATCAACATCAGTTTTTTCTTTTTTGAATGTCTTTCTAAATATTCTTTCTGCTGCTGCTGTCTTCTCTTCATCTAATACAGTCTTTATAGCACTGCATCTTGAAGTTTTCTTAATACATATTATGACATAATATAACAATACAATGATGCTCTAAAATTAAGTTAACAGAAGTATTATAAGAAAGCAGTTTAAATGCATCTCTGAATGACAATAAGTTTTAAAGTGATCTTGTAGTTTAAAGATGCATTGTAGTTTGAAAGTGTATTGTAGTTTGAAAGTATATAGTTAAAAGATGTGTTGAGAGCTTTTAGATGTTAACAATACTTAAATTGTAGATTGCTGATAAACAACACATTTATTCATGATATGTGCATCAATGTTATAAATAAATATATCAACACATTCACTTTTAACACTCAATTTAACACTTTCTTATTTTTATCTCTGTCACTCAATCTACTACACTCACTCTGTCTCTACTCAGTCTCTATACTCAGTCTCTACACTCACTAAATATATTGCTCAATGCTATTACTTATTTTACTGCTCATTTCTTAAGATTTAATCTTATACATTGCTCTTGTACTTCACTCTGATGTGTAGCTGTGATGTGCACATATAATATTTAATTATATCACTCAGTATAGAACTCAGCAGCTAACTACATATTTTAGACTCTCATCATGACAGATTTAGACATTAAGCTTTCACTGTAGACTGCAAAATACTTAACTTTTAATTCACTCTCAGTCTCTGAAGAAAGATCTGATCATCATGACTGTTCATAGAAGTCTATATATAATTTAAAGAAGACATTTAATGAGTACTTAAACAACTTAAAGACTGCATATGCAAGAGAAAAATGACAGAAATGTATAAAGAATGAGAACTTTAGACAAATTGAAAATGCAAAGATGACAGACTGCAGAGCTGTGAAACAGAAAAGAGATGTATTGAAGAAGATTGATTTATATTAAACTGTGAACTCAGCATTAAAGAAGATCATAAAAGAGAAGATTAAAGATGAGATCTTAAAGAAGCAATATAATTATGAAATTTCTTGTAAGACTTCTTTAAAATTATTATACTTAATTATATTGCTTTTAATTATCTGCAGATGTCTACTACAAAGATGAGTTGAGAAACAAGTTAATGAAGAATGAGAACTGAGCTTGACTTAAAGAGAAGACTAAAAAAAAAATGTTATTTACTGAAGTTCTTGCATTAAAAGAAGAGCAAAAGTTCATAAAAGTAAAATAAAAAATATGTTACATCTATATTTTCTATAGACTCTCTGACATTCTCTAGAATATCAATAAAGATAAAGTTATTCAGCAGAAGTGCATCAACATTAATCATTAAATTGAGAAGTGCCTAACAATTGTAGTTAAGCATCATGAAAGAGTGCTCAACAATATAGAAAAGCAAGAGCTATATAATGCTGAAGATTCTGATCTCATCAAGATCATGCATTACTTTTATAGTGAAGTTCTTGATTCTGAATACATCAATGACTTCAATTATATATAAATATTATATCACTTAATTATAACACTTCTCAACTCTAACATTGACTAGTTACATTTAAGAGCCTGCACTTGATCAGAAGAAAGAAGATGAAAAAAGTGTAATTGAAGATGTTGATGAAGCTTGTGTAATAGTGTCTGAAGATGAGAAATTTTTAGATAATGATTTCATTAATAAATTTGTTCTTGATGACTTGATTGATGACAATGAAGATAATGAGAAGAATGTTGAATCTATTAATGATGAAGAGAGTAGTAAGAAGAATAGTAAGTAATCATTATTAATTGAATAGAAAGCTGATCTTCAGAGATTAAAGATGTAAGATAAAGAATAATTAAATAGATCTTTAATTATTAATTAAAGATTTTTCAATGAGAAATCTCTTCATTAATACTTAATATTTGCTATACATAGTAATTTTTGAATA
>JAABVA010001997.1_pt1 | contig 20800 bp, 20 predicted proteins | sample 5560331 | NCBI WGS metagenome assembly JAABVA01 (sample SAMN12812661, study PRJNA571458) | rock metagenome | isolation source: Antarctica rocks | place: Antarctica: Victoria Land, Mt New Zealand sud | collected 2016-01-07
CGGGTGAGTGTCGCAAACTCGCCCGAGGCCCCCCACATCGCCCCGGACCCATCCCAATCCAGCCAAAATACCCGGATCGCACAACCGCCCCCAACCAGACGAGAGCTATTTCAACAAGCTCCTAGGACCCAATCCAACGTTCTACTACGGGCCGAAGTGGTCGCCAGATTCGAATCGGGTTCTGTTTGGGGATAAACGGCTGAACCTTTGGTATGTGGATGTGGATGGTGCAGCGAAGCCGGAAAAGGTCGACACAGATAACTACGAAGGATCTTCGCAGCCGGCGATGAACGGAAGCTTCTCCCCCGACGGCAAATGGATCTTGTACATGAAGACGTTACATAATTTGCAACATGCGGCTTACTTGTACTCCATCGAGTTACATAAAGCGCAGCAGATTACGGATGGGATGAGTGACGTAGAGAATCCGAGATTTGATGAGAGTGGGAATTATGTTTACTTCACGGCGAGCACGGATCTGGGTCCGGCACTCGACGGGTTTAATCTGTCGAGCCTGAATCGAACGACCAGTTCGAGCGTGTATGTGGCGGTGCTGTCGAAGGATCTGCCATCGCCCGTACCGCCGGAAAGCGATGACGAGAAGGATAAGAACGCGAAAAAGGCCGAGGACGACAAGAAGGCAGCCGACGAGGCGACGGCGAAGAAAGCGGCTGCGGACAAAAAGGACGCGGGCTCCAAAGACGCGAAAGGGGATGACAAAGGAGCGCCTCCGAAGCTGCCGGAGGTGAAGGTAGACTTCGAGGGGATCCAGCAGAGGATTGTGGCGCTGCCGGTTCCGCCGCGGAATCACACAAGGCTCGATGTTGGCAAAGAAGGTGTGCTGCTGCTCGGCGAGGGTGGGGCGGCGGCGCAGAGTGCAGAGGGTGGGTCGGGCGATCTGCGATCGGTGTGGAAGTTCACGCTGTCCGACCGGAAGACGGAGGAGGTGTTGCACAATGTCGGTGGATTTGTGGTGTCGTTAGATGGGGAGAAGGTGCTTTACAGCCGAGGTGAGGCGTATTCGATTGCGGGCATGGAAGAGCTGAAGCCCGGTGGGGCAGATGGGTCTCCGGGGAAGATGCTGCGTGTGGGCGACATGCAGGCGAAGGTCGACCCGCGTGCAGAGTGGAGGCAGATGTACCGGGAGACGTGGCGGATCGAACGGGAGTTTCTGTACGACCCGAACGCACATGGGCTTGATCTGAAGAAGGCGGAGGCGAAGTATGCGGTGTATCTCGACGGTCTGGGTTCACGCAATGAACTGAGCTACCTGCAGACGGAGATGCTGGGTGAGATCACGATCGGGCACATGTTTATCCGCGGGCCACACGATCCGGAGAAGGGGCCGAAGACGGGGTTGCTCGGGGCGGATTACAAGTTCGCGCATGTGATCAGCGGCGGGAACTGGAACCCGGCGCTGCGGGCTCCGCTGACGCAGCCGGGGGTGAATGTTAAGGAGGGCGAGTACCTCCTTGCGGTGAATGGAATGGATCTCCACGCGACCGACAACCTCTACAGCTTTTTCGAGGGGTTGGCGGGCAAGCAGGTGATGCTGAGCGTGGGGCCGACGCCGGACGGAAAGGGAGCGCGGCAGGTGACGGTGGTGCCGGTGGATTCCGAACACCGGATGCGTGGACTGGCGTGGATTGAAGACAACATCCGCAAGGTGGATGCGATGAGCGGTGGGCAGGTGGCGTACGTGTACCTGCCGAATACGGCGGGAGGGGGCTTCAGCAACTTCAATCGTTACTTTTTCGCGCAGACGCAGAAGAAGGCGGCCGTGATCGACGAGCGGTACAACAAGGGCGGGCTGATTGCGGACTATGTGATCGACGTTTTGAAGAGAGTGCCGATGGCGAACTATGAGACTCGCGAGGGCGAAAAGGTGACGGAGCCCTCGGGGGCGATCTTCGGGCCTAAGGCGATGATCATCAACCAGTCCGCGGGATCGGGTGGGGACGCGATGCCCTGGTACTTCCGCAAGGCAGGGCTCGGGCCGCTGGTAGGGACGAAGACGTGGGGCGGTCTGGTGGGGATTGGCGGATATCCGTCGCTGCTCGATGGAGGTGGAGTGACGGCTCCGCGGACGGCCATCTATGGGCTGAAGGGGGAGTTCGAAGTGGAGAACCATGGGATTGCGCCGGATGTAGAGGTGGAGTATCTGCCGAAGGAGGTTGCGGCGGGACATGATCCGCAGCTGGAGAAGGGGGTGTCGATTGTCATGGAGGAGCTCAAGGCGCATCCGCCGGTGACGTATGCGGCGCCAGCTTACCCGAACTACCACAAGAGGGACGGGCTCGGGAGGAACTAGGTGGGAGAGGGGGTTACGCGAGACTTTGATGTCGTAGGCTCATGTTGTGGCGGTTGCCGCCGATAGGAGCGTGGAGAGGCTGTCGCTATACTGCGGGGATAGGAGTTCAGCCTTGGAGGGTTCGCGAACGATGAGATTGCGGCAGACGTGTGCTGGTTTGGCGATGGGATCGATGGTTGTGCTTGGGCTGACGGAGGGGTTCGCGCAGGATACGAGAGACAAGGGTGGAAAGCGGGAAGAGAAGGTGGTCGTTCAGGGGACGCCGGAGACGCCGCCGGCAGCGGTTCCTGAGCCTGATTCGACGACGGAGGGCGTGGTCCACGTGGGTGGGCAGGCGATCGCGTACCGAGCAGTGGCGGGCACGCTCACGGTGGGAGCGACCGACAGCTACGACGCCATGCTGGGTATGGATGGCAAGCTGCTGGCGGACGCAGGGGTGAAGGCTCCCGAGAAGGATAAGCCGGAGGAGGCTCCCGCGGTGGCGCGGCTTTTTTATGCGGCGTACTTCAAGAAGGCTGCGCCGGGCGAGGTGAGGCCGGTTACGTTCCTGTACAACGGCGGTCCGGGATCGAGCACGATGTGGCTCCACATGGGAAGCTTCGGGCCGAAGCGCGTGGTAACGACGGACGCGCAGCATGACGAGGGTGCGCCATATCGGCTGGTGGAGAATCAGTACAGTCTGCTGGACGTGTCAGATCTGGTGTTTATAGACGCGCCGGGGACAGGATTCAGCCGGATCGTAGGGAAGGATGCGGCGAAGGCATTTTGGGGCACTGACCAGGATGCCCATGCCTTTGCGCGGTTCATTGACCGTTTTCTGACTAAGTACGACCGATGGAATTCCCCTAAGTACTTGTTCGGCGAGAGCTATGGGACGACGCGCAGTGCGGTGCTCTCGAACCTGCTGGAGAACCAGACGGATCTGAACGGGGTGATGCTGCTCAGTCAAATTTTAAGCTTCGACAACACGGCGGATGGGCCAGGGGGAAATCCTGGAACTGATCTCGGGTACATCACGAGTCTGCCAAGCTTCACGGCGACGGCTTGGTATCACCATAAGATTCCGAGCCAAAGTGGCGACCTGCAAGCAGTGCTGAAGCATGCCGAGGAGTATGCGCTGGGGGAGTATGCGAGTGCCTTGCTGCAGGGCTCGGACCTCCTGGATGCGCGGAAGCAGGCGGTGGCGGAGAAGCTGTACGGGTTTACGGGCGTGCCGGCGGCGTTTTGGGTGAAGGCGGACCTGCGGTTGAGCGGATCTCAGTTTGCACGGCAGTTGCAGGAGGGCGAGGGCCTGACGACAGGGCGATTGGATTCGCGGTACCAGGGTCCGGCGATGGATCCGTTGAATTCGGATGCGGACTACGACCCGTTCACGAACTCGATCGGATCGGCGTTCACAGCCGCGATCAACAGCTATGTGCGGGGGGAGCTGAAGTTTGGTCAGCAGATGACTTACAAGCCCAGCGCTTACGGAGAGCCCGGGTTCAACTGGGAGCTTCGTCACAAGCTGCCCGGGCAGAATGGGTGGCCGGACGCGAGCGTTAACGTGATGCACGATTTAGCGGCCGCGATGAAGCGCAACCCGAAGATGAAGGTGATGCTGATGGGAGGGTACTTCGATATGGGAACGCTGTACTTCGGGTCGGAGTACGAGATGAAGCATCTGCCGATGCCGAAGTACCTCCAGGAGAACATCAGCTACCACTTTTTTCCTACTGGACACATGGTTTACGTAAATGAGGACGGGCTGAAGGGTATGCATGAGTATGCGTCTGCGTTTATTCGGGCGAACTCTGGACCGCGATAGGATCAGGGGAGTCTCCTAAAAGGAGGCTGGGCGTGTTGCCCGGCCTCTTACATCGGAGTGCCGCCTGCCGAACACCAGGTGAGGAGAGTCAATTATGGGACAGGAGACTAAGACCGCAATCGCGACCAAGGGTGCACCGGCTGCGATCGGGCCTTACACGCAGGCGGTGAGGGTTGAGGAATTTCTGTTTACGTCCGGGCAGGTTGCGCTTGATCCCACGTCGGGGGCGATGAGTAACGGCGACATCACGGAGCAGACGTCCCGGGTGCTCGAGAACCTGAAGGCGGTGCTATCGGCTGCTGGGTTGGATATGTCTCATGTGGTGAAGGCGACGGTTTTCCTTAAGGACTTCGACGATTTTGCGGCGATGAATGCGGTGTATGCGAAGTATCTTGCGCCCGAGGGTGTGGTTCCGCCGGCTCGGTCCACGGTGGAAGTGGCGCGGCTGCCGAAGGACGGGTTGGTTGAGATTGAATTGGTGGCTCGCGGCTGATGCCGGCTCGGTTTATTCGAACGGATTGGCGAGATGCCGGGGGATGACCGGGCTGAACCGGTCCGTGGCCAAAAGCATCCAATGGAATGAGAGGTTCGATATGGCTGAGACGACTGCGCGGAAAGAGAAGGTTGTGAAGACGGAGGCGGAGTGGAGGTCGCTGTTGACGCCGGAGCAGTTCCATGTGATGCGAGAGAAGGGTACGGAACGGCCGTTCTCAGTCCCTCTGAATGAGGGACACGGGGACGGGATTTACCATTGCGGCGCGTGCGACGCTCCACTGTTTACGTCGGACAAGAAGTTCGACTCAGGATCGGGGTGGCCGAGCTTCTCGCTGCCCGTGTCGCCGGACGCGATCGAGGCTCACGAGGATCGCACCCTGGGTATGCGGCGGGTCGAGGTGACTTGCGCGACCTGTGGAGCGCATCTGGGTCACCTGTTCCCGGATGGTCCAAAGCCGACTGGTATGCGGTATTGCATCAACAGCGCTTCCCTGGGTTTCAAAGAGGGGCCGACGCCGGTATCAAGGGAAGAGCCACTTAGGTAAGCTGGCGTTTGGTGTTAAACACGGGAGGCGCCAGCTACGGATCTCCCGCTGGGGCCTTGGTGTCTCAGGCTGGGGAAACGGTTAGGCTTTGACGATCTTGCCAGCTTTTATGCAGCTGGTGCAGACACGCATGCGCTTGCTACCGCCGACGACCTTGGCCTTGACGGCCTGCAGATTTGGGTTCCAGCGTCGCCGGGTGGTGTTGTGGGCGTGCGAGATATTGTTTCCGAACTGCGGACCTTTTCCGCAGAGTTCACATTTCTGTGCCATGACTGACTCCGATCTCTTCGCCGCAGAGTTTCCGACCGACCTATCAGACTATGAAGGTTTCAGACGGAGGTGGTAGGCACGAGCGGATTCGAACCGCTGACCTCTACCGTGTCAAGGTAGCGCTCTAACCAACTGAGCTACGCGCCTGCAAGCGTCATTTCAGTGTAAATGGAAGCGGTGGGCTGGGCAAACCTGTTCTCCCAGAAAGGCTCCAGTTGTGACCCGGGAGGACCAGGTTCATACAGAGAGGACGGTACAGCTGCGAGCTCTGAGCGCTGGGTCTCGACCAGCAGGGTGAAGCCACTGATAGAGCGAGGTGCGCTGGATGTTGAGCCCGCCGAACATCGATGATGCGAAGATCCCAGAGGCGCGCAAGTGGCAGGAGATCGGCAGTCATCGCCGGCTGTACACTTCTCTCCCCAGGATCACACCGATGTTGCGGGTGTGTGGTAAGGCCCTGCGGACTGGGCGGATAGAGAGGAACTCGATGTGGTGCAGGGCGCGCCCGATTACGCGGCTGAGGGCCCGGTCGTCACGGAATTGCGGTCGCAGTTTTCTCCGGATTATGCGCCGGAGGAGATCTACGAGATTGCGGCTCAACTGATGGCGAAGGGCGGGATCTCTCCGCTTCAGCCGGGGGATGGCCAGCACTCGCGTTTTCAAGGGAGTCCGGCAAATAGCCCGGGGGCGAAGGCGCAGCCTAAACGGAAGGACATCAAGGCGAAGAAGCACTAGACGAGTGGCGGGTGTGTGGGAACCGGAACGGACTCGGTTCCCACACGCTTTATCGCCAAGTCTGATCTGCGGTGGCGAGAGCGTCCTAATTTATCCCAGGTGCGATGCGCTAGGATGCTCACAGGCCGACGCCTGACTTGCGCTTGCCCTGGACCTTGCTAAGTGGCTTTTCTCCATCAATTTCGCGCCGCGCCCAATCTGCTGACGCTTTTGCGGCTATTCATCATCCCGTTCCTGGTGATCGAGATCACGGACGGTCATTATCCGGTGGCGTTTGCGTTGTTTCTGCTGGCAGGCGTAAGCGATGGGATGGACGGTTTGCTCGCGCGCTGGTTGAGGCAGCATACGCGGCTGGGCGAGTACCTTGACCCGATCGCCGACAAACTGATGCTGAGCACGCTTTTTGTGACGCTGACGCATGTGGGGCTGATACCGAGGTATGTGACCGTACTGGTCTTCAGCCGTGATCTTGGCATTCTGCTGATTGCGACGCTGCTATTTGCGACAGGGACGCTGCGCGACTTCCGGCCGAGTCTCTTTGGAAAGGTGAACACGGTGATGCAGATTCTCGCTTTGACCGCGGTAATGTCCGAGCGCGTGTTTGCGGCGACTGTGAACTCCCATGGTCTGCTGACGTTGCGCGATGGTTTGCTGCGGTCCATTGCCGTTCTGGCGCCGGTCTCGGCAGCACAGTACGCGTGGATTGTGATTCGCCGAATGAATGCACCGGTGGTGCCGGTCAACTAGGTTCTGGTGGTTTTTACCGTGTCGAGTGCGCCGCTCTCTTCACCCTTCAGGTCATCGTTGAGGTGTTCTTTGTCCTCGACGGCCATGTCTTCGTACTCGATGGAGTCGAAGATCTCTCCGCAGTTCTGGCACTCCACGAACTCAACGTCCTCTTGGCGAGCGACGACTTTGACGATGGGATGTTTGCAGGGGGTAGTCATGGCGAAGGGTGTGATGAATGCTTGGATTTTGCCCCCCGTCTCCGGTGTTGTCAATGCGCGTTTCTGCAATTCGCTGAATTTTGGGGGTCAGGGGACTTTGATTGATAATAGGACCGAATTGGTCTGTTATCCCTTGCGTGCAGCCCCATCGAGCCGTACACTGAGACCTCAGGCGTTGCGTCAACATGGAAGCCAACGACTCATCTCACTGCCATGCTGAGACTCACCAAAAAAGCGGATTACGGGCTAATGGCTCTGAAGTACCTGGCAGAACAGGCGAGCGGTGGCGCCCAGAGTGCGAAGGACATCGCGGAGGCTTACCATATTCCTTCGCAGCTGCTAGCGAAGATCTTGCAGACGCTGACAAAGGCGGGCCTTCTGGTTTCGCATGCGGGAACGAATGGCGGGTATGCCCTGGCGAGGCCAGCCTCCGAGATCAGCGCTTTTGAGGTGATTCGGGCGATAGATGGACCGCTTTTTATCACCAGCTGCATAACCATCCATGGAGCTTGCGACCTAGCGGGTCACTGCACCATCAAAGAACCGTTGCGCAAAGTCAACGACAGTATCAAAGACCTGCTGAGTGGGATTCGCATTGGCGATCTGGTTGAGATGCAGGGGTTGGAGCAGGTCGGGTCGGGAGCACCGGTCGGCGGCGGCCTAGTTACGATCGCGATGTGAGTTTGCCTGGCCCTTAAGCAGGGCAGGACGGGCTGAGAGCTTTCCAGGTTTAGATTCCGCAGCGAGATTATCAGGAGCGAGATGATGACCAACGAGATGGCGAATAACGGGATGGTAGTGACGGAGAGCAAGGAGCCGTTGCCGGCTGGCGTGAAGCTGCCGATCTATATGGATAACCATGCGACGACCCCAATGGACCCGCGGGTTCTGGAGGCGATGCTGCCCTACTTTACTGGGACGTTCGGCAACGCAGCCAGCCGCAACCATGCCTTCGGATGGGAGGCGGAGCACGCAGTCGAGACAGCGCGGGAGCAGATTGCCAAGCTGATCGGCGCCACGGCTAAGGAGATCATCTTCACCTCCGGAGCGACCGAATCGAACAACTTGGCGATAAAAGGGATCGCCGAGATGTACAAGGAGCGCGGCAACCACATTATCACGCAGGTGACCGAGCACAAGGCGGTTCTGGACACATGCAAGCGGCTTGAAAAGCAGGGATATCGAGTAACGTACCTGCCGGTGCAGGCCGACGGCGTGATCGACCTCGAAGATCTGGAGCGAGCGATTGTGACCGAGGGACCGGACAAGACGATCCTGGTCTCGATCATGTACGCGAACAATGAGATTGGCGTGGTGCAGCCGATCGCGGAGATAGGAAAGATCTGCCACGAGAGGGGCGTGCTCTTCCATACGGATGCGGTTCAGGCCGTAGGTAAGATCCCGGTGAATGTGCGGACCGACAACATCGATGTGCTGAGCCTGACGGGTCACAAGATCTATGGTCCGAAGGGATGCGGAGCTCTGTATGTACGCCGGCGGAATCCGAGGGTCCAGATCCAGGCGCAGATCGACGGCGGTGGACATGAGCGCGGGATGCGGTCGGGAACGCTCAATGTTCCAGGGATCGTCGGTCTGGGCAAAGCCTGTGAGATTGCCGGGCAGGAGATGGCAACCGAGGCGGAGCGGGAGAGAGCGCTGCGCGACTATATGAAGGATAAGTTCGAGAAGGCTCTGGACTATGTTCACGTGAACGGCAATATGGAGCACCATCTGCCGGGCAATCTGAATATGAGCTTTGTGTATGTGGAGGGCGAGAGTCTGCTGATGGGAATCAACGATATCGCGGTCTCATCGGGATCGGCGTGCACTTCGGCGACGCTCGAGCCCAGCTACGTGCTGAAAGCGCTGGGTTTGGGAGATGACGTTGCGCACAGCTCGATCCGGTTCGGTCTTGGCCGGTTCAACACTAAGGCGGAGGTCGATTACGTATCCGACAAGCTGATCGACGTCGTGAGCAAGCTGCGGGAGCTTTCACCGCTGTACGAGATGGTGAAGGAAGGCATCGACCTGACGAAGATCGAATGGGCGGCCCACTAAATGGGGCTGCGGCCGTCCTTCGACAAAGCGTTTGCCGAAGGCGCATAATCTAAAGAACGAGATCGAGGGGAATGGTATGGCATACAGCGACAAGGTGGTAGATCACTACGAGAATCCACGGAACGTGGGCTCGATGGACAAGGCTTCGGACGAGGTTGGAACGGGTCTTGTTGGCGCTCCGGAGTGCGGTGACGTGATGCGGCTGCAGATCCGGGTAAACCCTGAGACGCAGGTCATCGAAGACGCGAAGTTTAAGACGTTCGGCTGTGGATCGGCCATCGCGAGTTCGTCGCTTGCTACGGAGTGGGTGAAGGGCAAGACGGTAGCCGAGGCTATGGAGATCAAGAACACAGACATCGTGAAGGAACTGGCGCTGCCGCCGGTGAAGATTCACTGCTCGGTGCTGGCCGAGGATGCGATCCGTGCGGCTATCGGCGACTGGAAGAAGAAGAATCATGTTGCGGAGGGTGCACCTGCACCTGCACCTGCTGCGACTGCGGTCGCGGCGAACTAAGAGTCCCCGATGAGCATGGTGAAGATACAGACGAGGGGCTCCGCCGCGCCGGCAGCGGAGCCTCAAACTTCTGGCTCGAAGACTGCGGGTGGGGCGATTCTAAACCCGAACGGGCTGGCTTCGGGACAGAAGGGCATTCAGCTGACCGAGAAGGCGCTCAGACGCATCCGCACGGCTATGGCGAAGGAGAGCGTCTCGCCGGAGCAGGGTGGTTTGCGTGTGGGCATCTTGGGTGGCGGGTGCAGTGGCCTGAGTTACAGCATCCGGTTTGATACGCAGCCACGTGAGCGCGACCGCGTGTACCGGTTCGGTGATGAAGGCGATGAGGTACGGATCTTTGTCGATCCGAAGAGCTTCATTTACCTGGCTGGCATGATCCTCGATTACGAAGAGACTTTGATGCGGCAAGGCTTCAACTTTATTAATCCGAACTCGACGAAGAGCTGCGGGTGCGGGTCTTCCTTCTCTTCGTAAGTTTCTGCGGATTAACCTCGCGTAGAGCGGGTTTTGAACCTATTAGAGCTCTCAGCTCGACGGGTCTGCTTTCGCCACACGGCTCTCTTTGCTAAGCTTGCGCCCATGCGCCTTTTCTGCATCGCCCTTGCTCTAGCATCTTCTTCGTTCCCTCTCTTCGCACAATCGTTCACTCCCACTCGAGAGCAGAAGAATCTTTCGCCCGCAGCAATTGAGAAGCTTCACACATTAGAGACGCTGAATGCGTTGCCGGAAGGCGAGTGGAGATTCCACCCGGGCGATCTTGCACACGGCGAGTCGCCGGCGCTGGACGACTCTGGGTGGCCGCTGGTGTCACCCGGAGCGAAGGCTACGCAGGAGGCCGTGTGGTATCGGCGGGTGATTGAGGTACCTAAAACGCTGCATGGCTACGACATCACCGGGTCGCGCGTGTGGTTTCAGTTCAGGGCGGGCGCGAATGGCCCGATGCCGGAGATTATCTACTTCAACGGGCGGCGAGTGGCGTTGGGCGACGATCTGGAGCCGATCGTGTTGTTCGAACCGGCAAAGCCCGGCGACAAGGTGCTGGTTGCGGTGAAGCTTCTGCGAACGGTAGATGAGAAGACGTTTTCTGGCGTGAATCTGCGGGTCGAGACGGAGGCACAGGCCGCGGGTGTGGGAGGGCGACCAAATCCGGAGGACATCCGAACGCAGTGCATTGCCGCGGCGAATCTGTTGCCAACTCTGCCGAAGCCGCGGATGGACTTACTCCCCAAAGTGGAAGAGGCAGTGACGGCCATAGACGTGAAGGCGCTCGGAGCGGCTGATCAACGCGCTTTCGACGGGTCCTTGCGGAGGTCGCAGGACATTCTGGCGACGCTGCGACCGGAGCTGTCGAAGGTGACAATCGATCTTGCCGGCAACTCGCATATCGACGCAGCATGGCTGTGGCCGCGAACCGAGACGGTGGATGTAGTGAAGCGCACCTTCACGACGGCGCTGCAGTTGATGAATGAGTACCCGGATTACACGTTTACGCAGTCGGCGGCGCAGTACACGGAGTGGATGGCGGAGAAGTATCCGAAGCTGAACGACCAGATTCGGGAGCGGGTGAAAGAGGGCCGGTGGGAGATCGTTGGGGGCATGTGGGTGGAGCCGGATCTAAATCTGCCCGATGGAGAGAGCCTGGTACGGCAGTTGCTGGTAGGACAGAGGTACTTCAAGCAGCAGTATGGGGTAACGGCGAGGATTGGTTGGAACCCGGACTCGTTTGGTTACAATTGGCAGCTTCCGCAGATCTACAAGCGATCTGGAATGGATTATTTCGTCACGCAGAAGATGCACTGGAACGACACAAACGTGTTGCCGTTCCGCCTGTTCTGGTGGGAGTCGCCGGACGGGAGCAAGGTGCTGACCTACTTTCCTACGGACTATGTGCATGACAATGTGAACCCGACGCGAATCTCGGCGGACTTCGCGGAGACGGCGCAGAGGAACCCGGGGACGACGGAGATGCTGGATCTGTATGGCATCGGCGATCACGGCGGTGGACCGACGCGGGCCATGCTCGATCAGGCGGACCACTGGATCGGTGCTGGGAGCACGGGAGCAAAGGACGCTGTGCCGACGATGCGGTTCCACACGGCGCAGAGCTACTTTTCGGATGTGGAGAAGAAGCTGAACGCCGACTCGCCGACGTGGGACTACGACCGGATCGCGAAGGGATACACGGCACCGGCTGTGAGTTCAGACGGGCAGATGGGGGTACCGACGTGGAAGGATGAGCTCTACTTCGAGTATCACCGCGGCATCTTTACAACGCAGGCGGCGCATAAGCGGAACATGCGAGCGAGTGAGGTTGCAACGATCGGTGCAGAGGAGTTGGCTTCGCTCGCGTGGTTGAACGGGAGGGCATATCCGGCGGAGGAGCTGACGGAGAGCTGGAAGAAGATCACGTTCAACCAGTTCCACGATCTGGCGGCGGGATCGGGTATCGGGGTGATCTACAAGGATGCGCAGAGGGACTACACGGAGGTGTTCCATTCCGATCGTGAGATTACGGACAAGTCTCTGAAGGCGCTAACGGGCGGCGTCGACACGCGCGTGAAAGGGGACACCCCCCTGGTGGTGTTCAACCCGATGGGATGGGCGCGCAGTGAGACAGTCGCTCTTTCGGTGCAGCTTCCGGATGCGGCTGAAGGCGTGCGGATCCTAGATGCTCACGAAAAGCCGCTAATCTCGCAGGTGATCTCAACGGACGCGGGAACGCACAAATTTGATGTGCTGGCCCGCGTAAACGGAATTCCGGCACTTGGATATGCCGTTCTGCATAGTGAGAAGGGGAAGGCGCAGTCTGTAAGCGATTCAGGTACAGACCTGCGGACAGAGGACCAGGCTGGAGCCTTTGTGTTGTCCAACGCGCATCTTAGAGTTGCGATCGACAAGAAGACAGGGTGCATTACGAGTCTCATGTCGGTGGCAGTCGGCGGGAAAAGTGGCGTCGAGTCACTGGCGCCTAGAGGTTGCGGAAACCAGCTGCAGACCTTCAAGGACACACCGAAGGATTACGATGCATGGAATATCGATCCAGGGACGCTCGATCATATGACCCCGATCGAAGCGGTGGATTCTGTAACCATTCTCGATCGCGGACCGCTGCGCGCGACGGTGCGTGTAGCGCGCAGCTGGCAGGCTTCGAAGTTCGTGCAGGATATCTCGCTCGATGCCGGTGCGGATTCGGTGGGAGTGGCGAACGATGTGGACTGGCATGAGACGCACGTGCTTTTGAAGGCTGCGTTTCCGCTGTCCGCAAGCGGGCCGAAGGCGACCTACGAAATCCCTTATGGATCCATCGAGCGCCCGACGACTCGGAACAACAGCTGGGAGAAGGCTCAGTTTGAAGTTCCGGCGATGCGTTGGGCGGATCTGGGAGATGCGGAGCATGGCGTTTCGGTGTTGAACGATTCGAAATACGGCTATGACGCGGAAGGGAACACACTTCGAATCACGCTGCTGCGATCGCCGACATGGCCTGACCCGGATGCGGATCGCGGACGGCAGAGGTTCCGGTACGCCATCTATCCGCATGCCGGTGGATGGAAGCAGGCGCAGACCGTTCGGCGGGGGTATGAACTGAACTACCCCATGGCGGCGGAGCAGGTGATTGCTCATACCGGAGGCCTGCCTGCCGAGCACTCCTGGGGCTCGGTTGAGAACGGGAACGTGACGCTGACGGCAGTGAAGAAGGCGGAGGACGCAGACTCGCTCGTGTTCAGGATGTACGAGTGGGCTGGAACGGCGAGTGAGGTGAAATTGCATGTGCCTGCGGGGGCGAGCTTCGCGGTTGAAAGCAATCTGATGGAGAAGACAGAAGGGGAGCATCTGGCGATGACCGGCGATGTTGTGATGGTGCCGATCAAACCGTACGAGATCCTGACGGTGCAGGTAGCCTATCCGGACGTGGAAAGGCGCACGGTTCGGAGATGGCTTCGCGCTAAAGGACCGATGGTGGTGAGAGCCAGCCTGTGGATCTGCCCACAGGCTGTGCTCCACTGAGGCGAGGCCAGCGATCCGGCTATACCCCTCCATCGAGGCTATAGCCCTGCATACCAGTCATAGCCAAGCTTCGTCCAGTAGTCATCGGGCTTGTTGTTCGTGTAGCTGATCAGACCAATGCGCTTGATCTGCTTATAGCCGTACTTTGTCGGCATGTGGAGCCGTAGCGGCGCTCCATGGAATTGGGTGAGAGGCTGGCCCATCATCTCGGTCACTAGCAGCGTCTGCGGATGGCGGCACACCTGCATGTCATAGCCCGTGAAGTAGTCGCCGTCTGGCGTTTCCATGTACACATATTTGGGTTCTTGGCCCTCGATGGGAGCGGGCGGGTAAGCGTCGAGGAAGTCGGCCATGCGGACGCCGGCCCAATGTACGATCTGGCTCCAACCTTCGATGCATTTGAACTGTGTGACTAACTCGTGGCGCGGCAGCTTCAGAACATCGTCAAGCGTGAGCAGCAGACCGGGTGTGCCTGGCTTGAGCGTGGAGTCACTCTTGCCGGCCTCCTCCTGTCCACGCGGCATTGGCGCGGCTCGCTGCTGACGTACCTTTTCGCCCGCGACCATGGGCTTGGGCGCCATCTTTTCTGCCGTATCCAAGGAAGGGGCGACCTTGGTGTCGTGACCCTGATCTTCGTGTGTGCTGGCGTCGATGTACTTGTAGTCCCACGCGGTTACGTCTTTGGTGAAACGCGGATGCTGCGCCTCGTCGCGCAAACCGACGAGCTGCAGGCGCCAGATTTCCGGCACCAGGGCCTGCTTGAGGCCGTATATGCCGTTGACCCGAAGGGTTTCGGCCTTGCTGAGCGGGTAAGTCGGGGCGAGGGCGTGCTCCTGGAAGACGCTGCGAGAGATTGCAGCATTGGTTTCCAGGGCACGCCGGATCGGCACCGGCTGCATGTTATCGTTCGGACTGTCCTCCGTCCAACGCCAAAATCCGTACGCCCCCACGGCGCCCAGAGCTGCAAGAGCGAAGGAGCGTCGGGTATGCCTGCGGGAATCGGCCAGCACGGCCGCATCGGCTGCCTCCTGGCCGGGCACACTCTTGGTTACCCTTTGGTCAGGGCTGACGGGGTTTACGGGACGCTGATGTGCCCTGGATTGCGCGTCCGCCTGGGAAGATTCGGATTGCGCGGGCTGCTTCTGATCCTGCCGTTCGACGTCTTGATGATCAGCCATCACCAGGTCCTCCGTTCCGCTTCGAGCGAGGGCTCCTCGACGCGCTTCACCTCAAGTCCGCTGACCATACTGCGCAAATTATTCCAACCGGCGAGGATGACCTGCGCGACGTGGACCAGAAAGAAGCCGACAAAGGCCATCGTCAGCCAGAAGTGCTCCCATCGTGCCATCTCATAGCCGCCAAGAATGGTTGTTAGCCAATGGGTTTGCGTCGGTTTGTAGATGGCTAAACCGGTGAGGAGGGAGCCGGCTCCCATGAGGATCACGCTGGTATACGCAAGCTTTTGTGCGCCGTTGTACTTCTTCTGGGATGGCAGCCCTTTGCGGAGATGCAGGTCCACGAGCGTCACCTGGATGGCCTCGCGTAGACTGCGGTGGTCTGGAAGAAGGAAGCGCCACTCCCCGGAGATGGCGGTGTACAGCACGTACGCCAAACCGTTCAGGGCGAAGATCCACATGAAGAAGAGGTGATTTCCGAGCCCCTGGGTCACGTGGTACGGCGCGTTGATCAGCCTATAGAACCATTCGGGGAAGAAGCGCAACGCTGTGAAACCGCCGATGCCAACGCGATAGACGGCGTGCGGATGCAGGTAGGCGTTATCGGAGTCGTTCCAGTAGATGAGGAGGCCGGACCAGATCATGATGAAGAGGACCGGGAAATTGATCCAGTGCATCCAGCGGATGGCAAGGGGGTGCTTGCGCTCCAGGCGAATGGTCGCACCGAGCGGCGGTACTGCCTCTGCAGTCCGTGGTGACAGGCCAGGGTCGAATTTACCTGCGTCCTCGATGGGATCGGGCACGCGATCGGGCGTTGTCATCGGTCTCCTCGTGATCCGTGCGTAGTGTAGCTGAACACCTTCGCAGAGATGTAGCGAATGCAGACTGCGGCTTTAAAAACCTAAAAGGGCGTCCGGCGCTCCGAAGCTTTGGGCCAGTGTCCAACCAGCGGAAGGGCATCGGTCGGCTCTAAAAGAGATTGCCAAGGATGTCGTCCGCTAAGCTGCTGCCTCCTGTCTGTAAGATGAGTGACCGAGCAACTCATCGAGGTTTAAGAGTATGTTGAATGGTGTCCAGAAAGGCCGCGTTGTTGACGAGGATGTCGAGCCGGCCGAACTCCTGCAAGGTGAGCCTCACCAGGGTTTCACAAAACGGTTTCTGGCGGATGTCACCCGGTACAGCGATCGCTTTGCGACCCGCAGCCGTGACCAGGCGTACGGTCTCGTCAGCGTCCTTCTGTTCGGCTTCATCACCTTCGAGGAACGTGAACAGGATGTCGGCGCCCTCCTTCGCGAAACATAGTGCGACGGCCCGGCCGATGCCACTATCCGCCCCGGTGATGAGGGCTGCACGGCCAAGGAGACGACCATGTCCCTGATACGTCGCTTCACCGTAGTCGGCCGGGGGATCCAGCTCGTTAGCGCTCCCTGCCCCTTTCTGCTTTCCTTGTGGAAATGGCGGTTTGGCGAACCGTTCCCTTGGGTCGGTTGGTTCGATCGGGGATGCTGATGTCGGCATGTGTGGTTCTCCTGAAGGGGATGACTGGTTTGTTCTGGCCCCGAAGCTGCCAGAAGTTGCACGGGTTAGAGTTGCGCGTTCCGTCACGGCGTGTCTCACGCACGCCTCGTTGATGCCTCTAGTACGGGCTCCTCTGCCACGCTTTGAGACGGATGAGAGGCCTGCAGGAGAAGACGGTGCTGAGGCGTGAGACGCATGTGGCCGCCAGTTTGGATGTTTTGCCGGTCAACAAGGACATTCACCTGCTCCACCTTTCGATTGGTGCCATCAGCCTGCACGAGGGCAGGAGAGATTTGGCGTGAGCAAGTTCATCTCCTCAGGCTGACTTCGACATTAGTGCCGAGAATTTCTTATACGGATGGAAGATCCTCAGCGAATCTGGACGTGCACGCGGGAGCCCTGGGAGTCGGTGAAGGAGACCTCGCGGTCTGACATGTCGGCCTGTTTGGCGGGGTCTGCGGTGCCTGGGGCGGCCTGGTCGGAGGGAGTGATGCAGAGCATTCCCTGGATACAGTTCAGGCCAGCCGGGGAGCCGGCGAGGCGATTGTAGTTCTGGACCACGAACATGCGGCGGCCACTGTCCTCTTGAACGAGAATGTCGTTCGAATAGTTGATGAAGACGCGCGCATCAGGGATCGCGGCACCGTTGCGTTCAACCTTTCCTAAGGGATCGCGGAGGAAGAGGCGGCCGTGGTAAATGATGGCGAGGGCGACAAGGGCGACGATGGACAGAAGAATCAACTTTCTCATGGCGTTTGTTTCTTCTCCTCGTGATAGTCCTGTTCGGTGTTGATGCTCCACAGGACTGCCTTGTCGACATGGCCAGCGAGGATACCATCAACAGCGATCATGGCGGTGAGCATGCTGTGGTCCTGGTTGTTGTACTTATGCATGCCGTTGCGACCTATGAGGATAAGGTTCTCGAAAGTGTCGGTGTAGGCGCGCAACTCGTCGAAGCGATCATAGGTGCCGAAGTAGGCGGGGTAAGTTTTAGGCACGCGCACGACATGGCCATCGATGACGTCCGCGGGATTGAGGATGCCGATCTTTGCGACCTCTGCGATGGCGAAGCGTTTCAAGTCTTCATCCGGCAGCTTCCACAGGTCGTCGGTCTCGTCGCAGAAGTATTCGAGGCCGATCCAAACTTTGTCGGGGTCGGCTACGAGATGGGGGCTCCAGTTGTTGAAGATCTGCAGCCGGCCTAGTAGCACATCCGGCTCCTGTACGTAGATCCAGGTGTCTTTCAGGCGAGTGCCGTCGCGTTCCTCTATCTTGAGGCGATCAGCAAGAAGGCCGACCGTGATGAAGTCACGGTATTCGAGACCGTCGCTGATTGACCGGATCTCTGCAGGAGTCGGAGCATCCATGGCCTGAATGAGATCTTTGATGGGCATCGTGGAGATGAACATTTCGCCGGAAAAGACCTCGCGTTTGCCGGATGCGGTGGAGACGGTGAGGGAAGAGACGTGGGGGCCGGGGCCGGACTTCTGGTGAGAGGTGGCGGCAGAACCCGGGGGTTCGCAGGCGATGCCGACGACTTTGCAGCCGGTGTGGATCTCTCCACCGGATGCGCGGATGAGATCGGCGACATGCTCCCAGAGCTGGCCGGGGCCGAATTTCGGGTAGAGGAAGCGCTCGATGAGGGTGGTGTCGGTGTCTTTTTGGGAGAGGGTGCGCGGGGTGCGACGCCTGAAGGCGCTTCGGAGGAAGTGTTTGACGGCGGTTGTAAGACTGAGGCCCTTGATGCGTTGGGCACCCCACTCGGCGGAGATGCGGTCGCAGGGCGTGCCCCAGACCTTTTCGGTGTAGCTCTTGAAGAAGGTGAGGTAGAGTTCTCGGCCGAAGCGGTTGATGAGGAAGTCCTCGAGGCTTCTTTCGGGCTGGATCTTGCGGATGCGGGAGCGGAGGTAGCTGAGGCAGACGCGGAGGGTACGGGTGGCACCCAGGTTGCGGAGGGTGGCGGCGGTGAGGCGGATGGGGTAGTCGAAGAAACGGCGGAGGTAGTAGATGCGACTTTTTCGGGGGCGGATGAGCATGACGAGGTCGGGGTCGGATGGGGGGGGTGCCACCCGGCCGCTGGTGAGGAGTGGGGCGGATGGGGGCGGGTGGGTAGCGGGATCGGCGCCGGGGTGGGCGGCGAGGGGGCCGGCGCCGCGGAGGACGGGCTCCTGTTGAAGGTGGGAGGGGATGAGGATGGCGCGCTGCTTGCCTTGGTAGGAGATGCCGGCGGTCTCGCCGGGCTCGATCTCGGGTGGCATGAGGTCCATCCACCACTGCATGACGCGGTCGCTCTTGGAGAAGAAGCGGTGGCCGCCGATATCCATGCGGTTGCCCTTGTAGCGGATGGTGCGGGAGATGCCGCCGATCTCATCGGAGGCCTCGAGGATGATGGGGAGGATGTCGGTGCGACGAAGGAGTTCGAGGGCGGCGGTGAGGCCTGCCGGCCCAGCGCCGATGATGATGGCTCGCCTACGCATCGTCCCCTATCGGAATTTCGGGGTTGGGGAGACCCCTCCCCCACCCGGCAATTCTGTGTCAAAGTCTTCGAACCAAATCACTTAAGTCTGGACTACCTGGCGGGGGCAGGAGGCAGGCCGACCGGGGGCTTTGTGATCAGACCGTAGATCCGCCCTTTTCAGTATAGCGAGTTCGGGTAGGTCGTTGCGCCACGCATTCCGGACGGAGTCGGGGATTGTGTGCCCAGAGATCCTTGAGCGTCTGGCGCGGTGGCCGACGCGACCCCACGGGAGGAAGGAGGGCCACAGCTTTCTGATGCGTAGGGGAGAAGAGGGCGAGATCATCTGCACAAGCGGTGACCGGGTCACAGCGGAAGCGTCCTGATCCAGGAGGTTCGCTTGGCCGGGGGTCGATATACTGCACTCATGTTCGAGATAGTCCGCCCGTGATGCTCTCCAAAGGGAACATCGAGACACCCAAAGCTCTGCATGAATTGCAGGTCTCAGACCCTCACCTCGACGATGTCGTCCAAGATCTTCCCCCGTCAGAGAACAGACGTTTCTACCCCGCTCTGGACGGTCTACGAGCGATAGCGGTTTTGATGGTATTTTGCCAGCACTACTTCGCTCGTCCTGCGGTGCTGCGTTGGGGCTGGACTGGTGTTGACGTCTTCTTCGTCCTCTCGGGATTTCTGATTACCGGATTCTGTACGACACGCGAAACACACAGCACAGGTTCAGAAATTTCTACGTTCGCCGGACTCTTCGAATCTTCCCCCTGTACTATGCAATCCTGCTAGCAGCGATTTTGCTAATGCCCATTCTGCATTGGGTCTATCACCCGATCTGGTATCTGTGGCCGTTGTACCTAGAAAACTATGGGCGCTTTCTTTGGGTGCACGATCTCCAAACAAATCCCTATGCCCTCGACCATCTCCTTTCCAGATCGAGACATTTCGCTAATCCTCCTTTGGTGTTCTACCTCGGACATTTCTGGTCGTTGTGTGTCGAGGAGCAGTTTTATCTAGCGTGGCCACTTGTGGTGTTCCTGGTCAAAGATCGCGTCCGACTCCGGAATGTATGCGCGGCGGCTTTCTTTGTAGTTCTCGCAGCAAGAGTGTTATGCGTTCTTGCCGTTCCACGGAATTTGCTGGAAGCGGGGCTTTTGGAGCGATTTACCCCACTTCGTGTGGATGCACTCCTTGTGGGTGGTTTTGTTGCTCTATGTCTCCGCGGCCCAGAGGCCGCGCGCTTGACACGCTTCGCAAGGCCGATCATGTGGGCGGTTGCTGGAGCTTTCCTTGCTATGGAAGGGTATTACGTTGTTTCTACCGGAAGCCCCTACAATCCTGGAGTATGGGTTCCGTGGCTTGGAACGATCGGTTATTCGATGATTGATCTCTTCGCCGCAGGATTGATCCTTCAAGCGATCCAGCCGGAGACAGGGGTCTACCGCGTTCTGGAGTACAGGTGGCTACGCCGTCTTGGCCAGATCAGCTATGGGTTCTATGTATTTCACGATATGCCGCACATTCTCTATGCAAAGCTGACCCGACATCTATTTGGCGCTGATGCCACGCACCTTTCTCTGAGAGTTGCAGCCCTCGCGCTGGTCGGAACGCTCTTGATGGCTTACAGCAGCTTCCGCTTCTTCGAAGCGCCATTCCTTAGATTGAAGGATCGCTTCACAGCGTAGCTCTAACCTTTTCTACCCTCGTTGCTAGCTCGGCATGGTCGATTTCGTCTCCGCTCTCAGCAATGCGAGAATCATTCCCTACGCTGCGGTCGACCATTGGCACCGTTAGTGAAATGACCAGCAGTGCCGCCAGTCCTACTGACCTGCCCCCTTTTTCTCATCCATTCATAACTGGAGATTCTCAGTTGTGTTGATGGTTGATGTTTGTGATGAGAGCAGGGCCATGGCCCTGCTCTCATCGCAGGCGCGTTTGAACTCCTCCGGG
>JAABVA010001999.1_pt1 | contig 20796 bp, 22 predicted proteins | sample 5560331 | NCBI WGS metagenome assembly JAABVA01 (sample SAMN12812661, study PRJNA571458) | rock metagenome | isolation source: Antarctica rocks | place: Antarctica: Victoria Land, Mt New Zealand sud | collected 2016-01-07
AGAGGCCAGGAACCCCAGGAGATAAAGAAGCAGCACATCCTTGGAAGCCCCTACGGTGTTCACTTCCGACCCATGGCAACAAAGCAGCCCCGCCAACTCTCTATTGAGGCGAAGCAGGGCATCCGGCGCAAAGCTGCGGTAAGGCGTATCCAGAAAGCCGCCCCCTTGTTTGCAGCCTCTTTGATCGCAGAAACCATGAACAAACAGCCAGAGTATTTCGGAACGAAGGAGTAGCCGATGCAGATAGACAGTGCCACCGAAACACGGGAGAGCTGGATTCCCTTAGAAAAGGCTCTAGGACAGGCGCAGTGCAAAGATTTTATGTGGATGGGCAGTACCGGGACAGTGCAGCAGTATAAGCACATCGACACTCGCCGCTACCTGCTTATCGACGCCATCAGCGGAGCTTTCTGCGACCATCATCACCGGCCAATTAGTAGGAAATCCGCCATAAATGATGTGCTCTCCTTGCTATCGCGTTACCTCACCAGCGAGACGTTGCGTTGCTAAGGTATACAGGTGTCAACGTATCTCGCCACCTTGTTAGCTAGTCATCAGGTTACAATGAAGGGACGCCATGATTATAGCCATCGCCAACATGAAGGGAGGAGTAGGGAAGACGACAACCGCCGTCCATCTTGCCGCCTGTCTTCAGAATCTAGCGCCTACCCTACTCCTAGACGGCGACAACACACGCAACGCAACTGCTTGGAGCCAGCGAGGAGACGGGTTCCCGTTCCGAGTAGCGAACGAGACCCAGGGTGCAAAACTCGCCAGGAACTTTGAGCACACGGTGATCGACACCGGCCAGGCTCCCTCAGAAGGTGACATGCGAGAGTTGATGGAGGCTTGCGACCTGCTGATTATCCCCGCAGTCCCGGCCATCTTGGACAACGATGGCCTAGCGTTGACCATCAACATCCTGCGATCCATGAAAACGGAATCCTTTCGTGTGCTGTTGACGAAAGTACCGCCGCCCCCGGAGTCGGAGGCAGCGGAGCTGCGGGCTGAGATGCTTTCGTCGAAGGTGCCTATTTTCTCAGTCGATATCCCGAGGCTGAAGGTCTTCGAGAAGGCTGCGTCAGCCGGAACGACTGTGAACAACAAAGCCATCTTTACTTCCAAAGACGCCCCTCGCGCAGCTCGGGCGTGGGGTGCATACCAGACAGTCGCAAATGAGGTGATGAGCTATGCCAACAAAACCCGGTAGATTCGCTGGACTTGTAGACGGCAGAAAAACCCCGGCGACCTCGGAGCCGATCGAGGAGACCCCGCAGCCAGTCGAAGAGACCAGGCGGCCACCGGCAACGACAAGGCAGGCGAAGACTCCAACGAAGCTCGCCAAGTACAAGGACCCAGACCGGAAAGGCTTTAGCTTTCTCCTTAACGTAAAGAAGCACGCCACTGCGTCATTTCTATTGAAAACGAAGAGGAACGGCGAGGATATGTCCGACCTGGTAGAACGGCTACTTTCCGAATGGATCGAGAAGAACTAGAGCTAAACTTGCGGAAACGGAATGGGCGACTCAGGGAGACCACCCCGAGCCACCCATTATGACAAGCCCCGTAACGGTTATCCCAGAGGAGGATACCGTTGCCAACAGCCCCCCCTTTTGTGAAGAAGAGGGGAGGAGGACCATTGAAGAATAGTTTAGCGATAGTGAGCGAGGGAAAGACGAAGACACTTGCCGAGAGAAGGGAACTGGCCCAGGAGCGAACGTCGTTTGAGATCCTGACAAACCCCCCGGACAAGTTCAGCAACGGTGACGTGATTGGTTTCGCCCCCTACTTCACAACTCAATTTGGTCTCCCTCATAGCGCCGTCAAAGGCAACATCTGGCAGCGGCACAACGGAAATGACATCCTCTCCATTACTACCGACTGCCCCTACGGGTTGCCATCAGGCAGCAAACCGCGCTTGCTCCTCGCATGGATCGCAACGTGGCAAGTTCGACACCCTGACCTCACGGTGATCGACCTTGGCAAGAACGTTTCCCGCTTCTTGGAGCGAGAGCTTGGGGTTCCAAGAACCGGGCGTTACATCAAGGACGTTCAGCTTGAAATGATTCGGCTATTCTCGGCAACCATCTCCGTCGTTACCAACGATCCAGAGACCAAGCAGTATTCGCGTGACGCAGCTCTCATCTCCAAAAAGTTTGACCTCTGGCGAACCAAGAACGACGACCAGGATGCACTCTTCCCGTCCTACGTCATCCTCTCCGAAGACTTCCGCCAGAGCATCCTTGAGCGGCCCATACCGTTCGACCTCAGAGGCTTGTCGATCCTCACGCCGTCGTCGCTAGCAATGGACTATTACGTCTGGTTTGCCCGCGTGATGTTTAGCCTCAGAGCGTCCCGTCTCGTTCCGTGGAAGGCCCTGCATGACCAGTTCGGATCGCAATATGACTGGCAGGACAGACGAAGCCGCTTTGACTTTCGTTCAGAGTCGATCAAGCAGATTACGAAACGAGTACACCTTGCTTATCCAACACTTCGAGTGAGCTTTCCCCAGGACAAAGACGGCATCATGCTCCACCCTTCACCAACGCCCGTCCCCCACGTCCCCTCGAAAAAGATCATGCTCCTGCGCCAAAGCTAGAGAAGGGAAGTCCTCCCCTGATCGGAGCGGGCCGACCAAGCAGAACCGGCCCACTCTTCCATCACCCACTCTCGGCGGGAGTACCCACAACGGCCCTTCGATCATCCCAGACGATCCACAATCACCCCTGTGGACCCGACCGAATTCTGCGCACTTTTACCCGACACAGACTGCGTACTTTTACCCGACATTGACTCGCAAGGTTGCGTACTTTTATCCGACATCCACAGCCACTCTGCGTACATTTACCCGACACCAACGTAAGTAACTTACTGACTCGGTTGAGGTTAGATGATGGCAGTAGTAAGTACTTCCTGTAGTTAGCTGCTAAAGGGTATGAAGAGTAGCCAGTAGTTATCTGGGAGGATCGGTGGAAAACCCAGAACAAGCAAAAACAAAAGCAAAACCTTCCTGATAAAGAAAGGGGCAAAAACGACTCGCCAACCCACACGAGAAAGCACGCAGAACCGACTGGAAAGCACAGCGGGTAACGTCGGGAGCACTTGCATAAGGCCTCAGTACCCTCCAACGTGTCCTAGGGCCTCCTACGCGCTTGCACTTTCGCCTTTGTTTCGCCTAGACTCCGAATACTCGAATTGAGCTTGAGTGCAGCGATCCGAAATCAAGTCGTCTTCTTCGCTCTCACCTTCGCTCGTTTCGTTGGGACTTGTTTCTTCTTTATTTCTGTCACGCTTTCAATCGGAAATTTGCCCAGGCCGTCCAGCAGTTCAGAGAGTGAGGTGTCGAATGCTCTTGCGATCTTGAGAAGCGACAGCATGTTCGCAGCCCCGCCGCGCTCAAATCGCCTCCATTGCGAATCATGGTAACCATGCTTCACAACCATGTCATGCAGCGACAGTTTACGGGCCTTGCGGAATTGCTTTATTCGTTGCCCGAGCGTCTTCAGGAACGCCGCATAGTGCACCTCTAATTCGTCGTTTGTCATGTTGCCAGCCTCAATTGAAATTCAAGCCTCCCCCCCTTGCTCCTCACGCGTTGATCTTGGCGCGAAAAAGCGTAAACACCGTGATGTCGCACAGACGCGGATGAACGCACGGACACGTCTGCGCACGAAAAGTCCCCAGCGTATCGCTTTCTTTATAGGTGAAGAAGACGCGAGTTTCTACATTTTTGGTACGGTACGAAACCGTTACACTACGTTTGCATTTTGTACTGCTCAAACAGCGTATTCACGCATAAACGTACGTGCTTGACAAGTACCGTACATTTTGCGTACAAATGCCAATCAGTAACACTTCGTTATTACCGAAACGCACCTCTAACCCTTCCACCTTGGGATCAGTACCCATGCATAGTCCCGTATGGTCTGAGCCGCGCAACGCACCCTCAGCTTGTAGCAATTGAAAAAGGAGAAACCTTGAAGACTCAGCTCGATTCACGATTTACTCGCCGATGGGAGCAACGCATCACGAAGCAGCACGCCGCTTCGTTCGGTCGCGTTTTCGCCCCGTTCGTGGTGATGGCTCTGGCCAGCACCGCCGCCCACGCGCAAGGGCAGATGGACTTCTCTCAGGCGACAACCCTAATGGGAACGTTCAAGACCTTCGCCATCTATGCCGGAGCCGTCATTTGCTTTGGTGGACTCATCTTCGCGGGCATTCGCATGATGAGCGGACGCATGTCGGAAGCTATTCCCGGACTGTTTGGAGCACTATTCGGCGCAGGCGTCCTCGGTTGGGGAGCTGGCTGGATTGGCTCACTGACCGGCCAACAGATGTAGGAAAGGAGCTTCAGATGACCAAGCGTGGAGAACCGTTACCGATCAATCAGGCCCTCAACAAACCACGAGCCAAGCTCGGACTCGACTTGACGACTTGGATGGGGATTGTCTTTGTGAGCGTAACGGTTTTCCTTGTTGGCTTTCGAATGCTGGCGATTCTCAGCTTCCCAATGCTCTCCGTCGCGGCATGGCTCATCGTCCGAAACCACCCCAAAATGATTGAGCTTTGGGGTCACAGCTGGAGCCAGAAGGCATACTATGACCCACGCAAACGCTAACCCATGGTTCACTCAGGCGGGAGCCGCTTGCAGCATCGTACCTATCTCCCGCTTCGTCACAGACTGTATTTTCGCGACTAAAACGGGTGGCTACGGGGTCCTATTCTCCGTCGCAGGCGCGGACGAAGAAGGTCTCACAGACCAGGAACTTGAAGCGCGAGTAGCGACCATCGAGGGCGCGTTGCGAGGGCTTCCCGAAGGTTCGAGCCTCTACCAATACACCCGCGTCCTCTCCGGGTACGAGCTTCCCAGGCGGAAGAAGTACGAGAACGAAGTGACAGAATCCTTCGTCAACGACCGCCTCAGCTTCCTTGACAAGACAGCGAACTTTCGCCGTATCGACCTTCACTGGTGCCTCCTCTTCGAACCCTTGAGGCCGAGCACATTTCAACGGAAGCCGAAGGAAAACGCCAGTGACAATTCAAGGTTGCTGGCCGATCTACAGAAGGCCGCGATCATCCTTCAGTCCCATCTCGGTGCAGCGTTCGGCCTCAAGTTGCTCGACAAGAAAGAGACCTTCCGCTTCTTCTCCTATCTCTTCAACCTTGAGCAGTGGGCACAGCACGACCACCTTCAGGGAGATACCGGCGTTGACCGGCAGATCGTCAAAAGCCCGGTGTCGTGGGACACCGAGCACCGCCTGCGGGTAGGGAAGCGTCATGTCCAGATGTTCACACTCACTCACACCCCCGAGGCTTCCCGGCCATGCCTCTTCTCAGGATTGATGTCGCTCGATTGCGACAGCGTGTTGTGTTCAACATGGAGGCCGAGGTCCACCGCATCCGCCCGGAAAGAGATCGACCAGCAAGAGAAGTTCATCGAGTTCTTCAAAGTTGGTGTTCTCTCCCGCGTCATGGCCGGGACAAACATTGCATCGCTGGACACCGGAGCCGGAGCCAAGGCCGCGACTGGCAGCGTGGACGACCTCACCGACGTTATTCGACTACTCGACAAGAAGGCTCAGGGTGAATACTCACTCCGTCTGCTGCTGGCGGGGAAGAGCACCGACCAGCTCCGAGACACCATCCCCGCCGTGCATCGCATATTCGTCGATGCCCGCGCCCAGGTGATGGAAGAGACCTACGGCAACCTCTCGGCTTTCTATGCCATGTTCCCGGCTAACCAAAAGTTCAACGTCTTTCCGCTTTGGTTGGGCGAGGATCACCATGCGCGGCTTTCCTTTGTGTTCGCGCCGCACATCGGAAATCCTGAGTCCGATGATCTCGGCAGCGAGTACCTGAACATCCTTGAGACCCGCACCGGGACGCCGTTCTTTCAGGATGTCTACATCGGCGGCCTGAGGGTCATGCTCATCCTTGGCCCCCCCAATGCCGGTAAATCCGTCCATGGCAACCAGCTCTGCGCCCTTGAGCAGAAGTACGGCGGGTTCACCTACATTTTCGATATCGGCGGCTCCTACGAGAGCGTTGTGGAGCTGTACGGCGGGCGGGTGGACAAGGTAGGCAAGGACGGCCCCCACATCAACCCGTTCGCGCTGGAGCCGACCGATCCCAACATCAAATTTCTGTATTCCTTCGTGAAGTTACTCCTCACGAACGGAGGCGCGGAGCTACAACCCGAAGACGACGACGTTATTTTCAAAGCGGTGCAGGGTATGTACATGCTCGACCGCCAGAACCGCCGTCTCGCAAACCTCTTCCTTCCCAAGCATCTCGACCGATATCTCACGAAATGGGTTGGCAAGGGCATCTACAACGCCGTCTTCGACAACGTTGAGGACTCCCTTTCCCTGTCCCGACTGCAATGCTTCGACTTTCAGGGAGTGCCGAAGAACTATCCCGACCTAATCGAGCCGTTGATGATTTGGCTGCTCCGGCGCATCGACGAAGTTATCTACGACCCCGCCAACCTTGGAGTCCCAAAGCACGTGCTGATCGAGGAAATCTTCACCAACATGAAGAACGCTGATCTCCTAAACAGTGCGCTGGACTCTATCAAGACGGTGCGGAAGAACCTCGGAGGTGTCACCCTCATCGGCCAATCGGCAAAGGATCTAGGACCGAACGGGGAGCTGATCGTCAATGCCTGTTCATCCTTCCTTTTCCTGCCCGACAGCAGATTCAACCGAGACACCTACCGTGAACTTTTCAAACTCAATGACCAGCAAATCAACCTTTTCGAAGGCTTGCGTGAACGTGAAGCCTTGTACGTCCAGCGCGACGGCGTGAGCAAAGTCGTCACCTTGAATCTAGACAAACGGAGCTATGCGAAGTTCTCGACAAAGCCCAAGGACAAGGTGCGACGGGAGAAGTTGGTTCAGAAGTACGGGCGGGCCGAAGGGATCGAGCGATTCGCGGATGGGGAAGGCTTATGACCTTCACAGCCATCGTTTCGTACGATACAGACCCATCGTCCATACCCCTGCACAAGCAGGCCATGGAAATGCCGGGGATATGCAAAGCCTGGAAAACGATACGACCGTTTCCCACCCTTCGCACAGCCCCTTGGAAGACGCCGATGAAACCATCGTCTCCCACATTCCCACCGCCTCGACTGCGATTTATATGTTTCGAATCGAGAACTTACAACGGCAGAGTGAGCCATGGAAAAGATGGAAGACGCCGATGAAACCAGCGTCTCCCATTTTCCCACAGCCCAGGGAAGCAAACGCAATACCCACTGAAAGAGGACCAGCCGTGAAACCATCCCTGCTCTTGCTTGCAACCACTGGCCTTGCGTTTGCCGCAACGACCGCAACGGGCATCGCCAGTGCTCAGACCAAACACCTTCAACCCAACGCTCCGCGCACCATCGTTGTGCTCGACAGCGAGACGCCCCCGGTGATCCGGGCCGGACTTCTTCAATCCACTCTCATCATGCTTCCAGCCGAGGAGAAGGTTGCAACTGTCTTCGGTGGAGACACGGTTTCATGGGTGTTCGACGGGGGCCACGTCGCCAGCCGATACATCAGCATCAAGCCCAAACTGGCAAACAGCACTACCGACATCCACATCGTCTCGGATCACGGGAACGAGTACACCCTTCAGCTCCGCGAAATCTCCAGCGACGGTGACGCCCACTTCGATTCCAAGGTGTTCATCACCCCAGGCGACAAGGCGGGTAAAGAGAAGCTGGCTGAGCTTCCAGTATTTGTGCCGGCAGTCGAGGCGAAGGAGAAGGAAGACCGGTTACAGAAAGAAGTCACCGCTGCAAAAGCGGTCGCCGCGACCGAGCAGAAGGCGGCAGCGACCGAGGCCGAGCAGTACCGCAGCTCCTACCCCGGCCAGCTCCATTTCGATTACTCGTGGGATCAGAAGAAGGGAAACACGCTCGGAATCCAGCAGATATGGCGGGACGACAAGTTCACCTATCTACGCGGCCACTTCCAGGAGACACCCGCCCTGTACGAGCTGAAGGACGGTAAAGGCTCCCTCATCAACTTCGACTTCTCAAATGGCCTCTACACCGTACCGAAGACCGTAGAGATGGGTTATCTCGCAATCGGGAAACAAAAGGTCGATTTCAAGCGCGTCGGGGGAGGGAACTAGCCATGCAGGAGCCAGAACAGATCAAACCCGCGACAGTACCAGCACAACCGGAAGCAACCGCCCCCATGAAGAAGGGCGGACCGTTGCTCTATGTCCTCGTGGGAGGGATTGCGCTTATCGGAATCACAAACCTCTCCGGCTTTATCAGTGGCAAAGGGAAGGAAGCACCGAGGAGCGCGATGCCGCAGCGCCCTTCAGCGGCCAATCCCCAACAGGTATCGAGCTTCCAGAACCAACAAGCTTTGCAGACCGCCAAGGACCAGGAAGAGCGGGCGCGACAGCAGCAAGTCACCGCCGCCCAACTTCAGCAGATGCAGGCAGAGCAGAACCCCGGCCCGGAAACGGATGCCGCAGCCCCCATGACGCCAGCCCAACGCCAGGCAATCTACGGCCCCAACAGCCCCAACGCTCCGAAGCAGACCTCCAATGCATCCCAGGCAAACGCGGAGGCCAAGCAGCGGGTCCTGGCGCGGGAGAAACAGCATCAGGACGCCCTCAACAGCGATACCGTTGCCATCGACTTCGCTCACCCGACCGCAGGGCCAGCAACAGCAACCCCCGGCCCCACAGAGACGGCTTCAGCAGTCATGGGCGAACGCGACGAAGATTCCCCTACAGAAGACGGAGGGGCGATCCAGGCAGCCGGAGAAGGGAACTCCCACCGCCCAGCCAGCTTGCAGAACGTCTCTAACCAGCGTTCCAAGGCAAAGACTGACCCCATGGCCGGATACGACTTCGATGAATACGATGGCCGCCTGTATCGCGTATTCGAGGGAACCGTGCTTGAGGCAGTCGTCACCAACCATATCGACGGCGGCTTTGCCGGGCCGATCCTCCTTATGCTCACGACCGACTACTACTCCCACGACCACCAGCAGCTCCTCATGCCGCAAGGGACCCGGCTGATAGGGACCGTGGGAAGCGTAGGAAACGCCCAGCAGCGTAAAGTCTTCGTCACCTTCCATCGCGCGGTGTGTCCAGACGGCTTCTCGCTCGACTTCGATAAGTACATCGGGCTTGACCCAATCGGGACAACCGGCCTCGCCAGCAAGGTTGACCACGGCTATCTCCAGGCTTTCGGAGCGGCGGCGGCAGTGGGCGGGCTGGGGGCACTCACCCAGGTTGGCAATAGCGGCAGCGTACTCGACACCTCTTCTCAGATTCGCAACGGAGTCACGTCACAGAGCGGTCAGGAGGCCGAAAAGATACTGAATCACTTCCTCGATCGTTTGCCCGTCATCACGCTCAAGGAAGGTTCCCGCGCCCGTGTGTACATCGGACGGGACATTTTGATTCCGTCCTACGCAGAACACCGCGTCAGTCCCACCCTCTAACCGTCGTCCAGTTCCAGGAGGCTTTATGAAGTTTGATGTCAAAAAGCAGCGGAAGTACCTCATCGTGGGGGGGTTGGTGCTGGCGACGGCGACAACCAGCTTCGCTCAGTTCGGCGGGATCGTCTTCGATCCAACCAGCTACGGCGAACTCATCACTCAAGCCACAACGGCCTATAACCAGCTCAAAACGATGGAAGCGAACATCCAGCACTTCTCATTGAAGAACCTTTGGGCAACCACCGAGACGCAGATGAAGCAAGCCAACGTCAGGAACCTATTCGGTGAAACAAGCGGCATGACGACCGCGCTCAACACTAATTCAGCCGCCAGCTCCTCTACCGCATGGAGCATGTCGAACGTGCAAATAGGCGGCAACACAACGGCCTACCTACAAGGCCAGCAAGTCGGCAACAGCGCCCAGCTCTCACAGCTAGCCATGATTGAGGCGTCCGATTCCATTTCCCCAGACTGTCTGACAGGGGTAGGGCAGTACCGAGCCGCTCGAACCGCCAGCGCAACCGCCAACGCGGACCTCGCCCAACAGCAACTCGACACCAGCGACAGCACGAACAGCGAAGTTGAACAGCTCAATCTCCTCAATGCATCGGAGGCACAGAGAATGAGCGAGATCCAGGCCCAGGGTGTTCTCCATGCCTGTCTCGCTTCTCAAATGACCGTGGCCAACATGCAACAGAGGAACGCCGCCGCTGACGACCTCAACACGGCAGCATTTGTAAAACAACAGCAAGCAGCGAATCCTACATTTGACGGTAACGGATCAGCCACTTGGACGACCTACCTACCGTAAGGAGATAGACCACATGCTCAAAGCAATCAACACGAAGATCCTCATCGGAATCCTAGCCGCTCTCACCGCCATAGGTGCACTGCTCGTTCACCAGAACACGGTGAACGAGCGGAAAGCGGCAGATGCTGCCAAGGTGAGAATGATTCTCGAACAGCAGCAGAGAGACGCGGACGCTGCGAGAAGAGACGACGAGCGGATGAGAAAAACCGTCGAGGCCAACAAGAAGAAGCACAGCAATTACGACAGCAACGGCTCCAAGATGGACTCCTACATCCCCTAACGCGAACTATTCCGCCAAAACGACAGGCCCACGAGGAAGACGCAGATGGTCTACGCAATGACAGCATCGATCACGGTACTCGCGCAGGCCATCCCACCTGCTAATCCCAACCTGGGTTGGCTTTATCAATTCTCGGCGAACCTCACCAACCTCACAAGCCAGAACGGAGGGGCGCTGACACAGATCGGCATGGTCGAGCTGAGCTTTGTTTCGCTCATGGTGCTCATTGGAATGGTCGTCAACTGGCAGACCTCGACGATGTTTCTCAGTTTGCATCGCCAGCCGATCAACGTTGGGGACTTCGTAAACTTCACGACCCGGCTCATCTTCTGTCTACTACTCGAAAGCTACTGGATCAACCCAATTCCAGGGGCGACCTTCGGTTTCAACCATCTCTTCTCTTACATCGCGCAGGTGATAGTTCAAACCCTCGATCAGAACTCGCTGACAACCCTTCAGAACCTAGTTCAGACCGCAGGGGAGCACACCACAATTCCAGCGCTAACTGCGCCGACAAAGATTTTGTGCTACTTCCTCGTTCAACTCGATCTTGCAGTCATCTCGGCCATCATCTTCTTTGTAAATATCAGCGGGTACATCCTGTATGGCGTCTGCGCTCTCTTCGGTCCAGTCTTCATCCCCCTTTACATGACAAAAACATTCCGAGGAAAGTTCCTACACTTCATCGACGTTCTTCTTAGCTTCGCGATGATCAGGGCAGTAGCGACCGCCTTCATCTTCGTCTGGTCGGGGTTCCTCCAAGGATTCATTTAACAGACGTTCAACAACAACTACTCAATAGAAATGTGGCTGGCAAACCTAATTCCAGTCATGGCGGTATCGCTTGCCTTTTCCCTCAATATGCTTTTTGTTCCCTCCATCACGCAAGCCATATTCGGAGGTGGGGCCGGGCTTGCGAGTAAAGCGGAGGAGTCCGTTGTCAAACTGGCCGCCCTCGCAGGAATTTAGCAATGCTCTGGATCGTATTCCTTTACCGAGTCATTCCAAACCGAGCAATTCGTACGCTGCTCGGAATCCTAGCAGTCGTGTCCCTAGTCGCCGGAGTAGCGTATGGCGTCTTCTTCTTCAATCTAGCCGTGAAAGGAGCCACGCCCCATGTCAACGCACCTCGCAACCATCGAACCACAGCTAACCCCACAACAAGCGATCCTCACTGACCACATCGGAAATGAGGTCTACGCTTCGCACTATGCGGAGAGGAAGCTAAGCAGATTCATCATCGGAACCGAAGCCATTCTGCTTTTAGGAGCGTTCGGATTGATCCTCTCACTCTCCCACAGACCGAGCGTGAACCGATACATTCGCATCGACGAGATGGGCCGGGCTCAAGCGATCCAGTACGCCGACCTCAATTACAGTCCGCGCGAGGGTGAGGTAAGAACGTACCTCACAGATTGGGCAAACTACCGATACACGATCAATCGCGAGACTGTAGGGAAGAAGTACCCCTTGAATTATTACTTTCTTTCGGGGAACTTGGCGTCGCAACTGATGACCGAGGACAACACTAACCACGTCGTTTCTCAGGTGATTGCAGGCCAGACGGAACAGAGCGAAGTTGACGTAAAGAACGTCACCATCACTTCGATGTCTGATGAGACGGTAGCGGGTGCAAGGATGTCGCGCGGAACAGCTTTGGTGAACATCGACAAGCTCTATTCGGCCCGTAATTCTCGGGAGCCGCGCACGGAACATTGGTTGCTCAGCGTCACCTACTACCTCAATCCGAGACAGGTAAGCGAACAATCGCGCATCTTCCCTCAGTTCGAGACGATCAACCCACTCGGCATGACCATCACTGAGTTTCACGAGAACCGGATGTCGGTCGATCCGATTCAGGCGACCGGCAATCTCGCAACCGCAGCGTTACCAATCGTTGCACCGCCGCGCGTTCATGGAGTGGGCCGATGAGCTACGAGCTGATTCTTCCATTCTTTCCCGAGGAGCTGCGTCGGCTATTACTAGACCCGACCATCTCCGACCTGATGATAAACGGCATCACCGGCGTGTACGCAGATCGAGACGGCCAGGTGGTGCACATTCCTCTCTCGCAGCCCTACACGAACGACACACTTCGAGCTGCAATCGAGCGAATTGCAAGACTGCTAGGCCAGGATTTGACAGCTCAGAATCCAATCCTCAATACACGTCTCCCGGATGGTTCGCGTGTTGCGGTTGTGGGCGCTCCATCCTCTATCAATGGCCCGACGCTCACGATCCGCAAATTCAATCGCTGGTTTACGAGCGACGAGCTTATTGCTTCAGGGACTATGCCGCAGGAGGTCCGAGATACAGTCGTCAGCTTCATTGCAGACAAAAAGAACGGCATCATCAGCGGCGGGACAGGATCAGGGAAGACAACGCTACTGAAGGCATATCTTGACCACATCCCAATTCACGAACGTCTCTGCATCATCGAGCAGCCCGCAGAACTGAAAGTCCTACACCCGAACGCTGTGCGGTGGGAAGCAGTTGAGGCAATCCCAGGCCAGGTCGCCATCACACCGAGCGAGCTTCTAGCTGCGGCTCTCCGGCATCGTCCAGATCGAATCATCATGGGTGAGATTCGGAACGAATGCGGCTATGACCTACTCCAGGCGATGAACACCGGACACGGCGGCACACTCTCCACGATCCATGCGAAGTCAGCATGGGACGCTCTGAATCGACTCTCGAACCTCGCACTGAGCGCACGAGCCAACCTGAATCATGCATTTATCCGTTCCGAGACTGCCGAGGCTATCGACTTCGTTCTGTATTGCGAACGGGATCAGAACGGCAAGCGTCGAGTGCGCGAACTCATCACCGTGAGCGGGTATTCGCACGATGACAACACCTTCCAGACCGAAGAACTGTACCGAGCTTCCAACGCCCACGCAGCCTAACCGAGAGAGGAGCAAAAAGACCATGGCATTGCTGAACATACAGATTACGAAGAAGGTGACCATCACTTGCTCACTTGAAGAGTCAACCGCAATTCAGGTGGACCAGTACGCAGCATTTGCAAAGGTGCCAGCAGATGATGTGGTGAATAAAGCTCTTGAGTATGTGTTTACCAAAGACCGTGACTTTCAGCAATTCAGGGAGGCAAACCCGAATGAGAAAGCACCGGCAGCTCTCAGGATAAAGAAGCCCATCATCGCCGCAGTTGGAGCAAAGAGAGGGCGCAAGCCGTCATTAGTCGCCGCAGACCTGAGATCAATTACCGCATGAGGTTCATTCATGCGGAGCTGATCGCTCCACATGAATGATGACGCTTTAGGCGTCATGGAACAGCAACAACAACAGCAACCGCAAATGCAACGACAAAAGCGATGTGCTTCGCACATGGAGAAGGTTGACACTCCACCCCTTCCAGGGTTGAGTTTCAGCCTTCGGCGTAGACGTACGACAACGCTCATGGAATGAGCGGGTTACCTGCACTCCGTCTACATACGTCTACGTCGTGAAGACGTATGTAGACGGAAGCTTAGGAGGCAATATGGAAGCGCCGATGGTTTCAACTATGTTGAGTTTTCAAGAGCGGCTAGCCCGCCCGAAGGGCAGGCCGATCCGCAATCGCATGGCTAGCGCCCGCGTCACGGGCGAGGAGCTAAAAACGCTGGAGGCCGCCGCGCAGGTGGAAGGAAAGCTGCTGGCGGAATGGGCGAGAGAGGTGCTGCTGAAAGCCGCCCGGTCAACCAAACATGACGCCCTTTTCACGGAAGTAGTTGCCACCCGAATGCTCCTCAACAACCTCTTAGGGCCAATGGCAGCCGGTCAGACGGTGACGCAGGAGAAGTTTGTCGAGATCATCGCAACGGTTAGAGAAGGCAAGCGCAACGCAGCGCGAGAAGTGATGCGGCAGTACACGGAAGCAGAGCAAAAGGAGCAGTGATGGCAAGTGAGTGGGGACGCAAAGAAACGATCTCCTGGCCGCCGCACGTTCCTATCTGGACGTATGGCGCGGTGCTTCTAACCTTTCTCTGCACTGTGGTCTTCGGGTGGGAAAGACTCATTACTCTGTCCACCTTGCAGCGGTCGTACAGTGCGGATTACGTGCGATCAGAGATCGGACAACTCTTCCACCAGCACGGAAAGTACAGTCTTCTCTACTTAGAAGGCGGGAAAAAAGCTCCCCGGTTTGCACTCCCAACCGACTTTGAGACCGGACTAACGACCCTTCCAGACGGTAAGACAATCCCGGTGGTGCTGACTCAGCAGGCGACCGGCGAGGGCTACCGTTACTGGAAACGAGGAGCCGAGCAGAGCTACTTGGACGCTTCCATGTTCCGTTGGCTACAGCGCACGATCTTTGGGGGCAAAGGGCATCTCGCCCTGTACTCCGTTCCCCTTGGAGAAGGGCTAGCCGTGTTCTTACTCGCCCTCTTCGTTGCCATCCCCGCCGATATAAAGCGGTTCAAAGAGATCAAATACGGGCGACGGCTGAAGGGTCCAGTGATGGTGACGCCGAAAGAGTTCAACAAGGTTCTGAAGACGGACGGTCTTGCGATCAAGACGGACGACAAGGGACTGCTCATCCGCATCCCCAAACGCTCCGAACCTGCCCACATTCAGGTCATGGGGGATACAGGCGTAGGGAAGACAACCCTGCTCACGCAGATGCTCCAGCAGATCGAGGACCGGGGCGAGTTGGCAATTGTTTACGATCCAGCAGGAGAGTTCACCCAGCGATTCTTCCGGAAAGACCGAGGCGATTGGATTCTGAATCCGTTCGATGCCCGATGCTCCTACTGGACACCATCGAGCGAACTTCGCAGCCCTACCGAAGCCCGGACAATTGCCGCTTCGCTCTATCAACCGACCAAAGACAGAAAGGGCGAGTTCTTTACCGAGACCCCCCAGAAAGTGTTCGCCCATCTGCTGAAGTACCGTCCTTCCGCCGAAGACCTGGTCGCTTGGCTCTCGAATGAAGACGAGATCGACCGGCGCGTCAAAGGAACCGAAATGCAGTACATGATTGCTAAAGGAGCGACGGAGCAGCGGAGCGGCGTACTCGGCTCCATGGGCCTAATAGCGGACAGTCTAAGACTCCTACCAACGAAAGAACAGTCAGACGGGCGTGAGTGGAGTGCGACCGAATGGGCCGACAAACGTAAGGGATGGATTTTCCTTACGTCTAGCGAAACCGAGCAGGAAGCCCTTCGCCCGCTTCAATCGTTTTGGATCGACCTTCTTATTCTCCGCCTACTCACTCTCCCCAAGCCAGGCCAGAAGCGGGCATGGTTTGTGATTGACGAGCTTGCCACGTTGCAGCTCCTACCGCAGTTCCATACCGCGCTCACCAAGAGCCGGAAGAGCAACAACCCGATCATCTTTGGCTACCAGGGCAAGGCTCAATTGGAGGTGATCTACGGTCATCTCGCAGAGGTGATGCTGTCTCAGCCTGCGATCAAGATAGTAGCCAAGACAGCGGAACCAAAGGCCGCTGAATGGGCCTCAAAGCTTATCGGTAACGTAGAAATTGAGCGTGTCCGTGAGAGCATCGCCCACGGCAAACGTGCGGGATCGAGCTTCACCATGGACCGCCAGATAGAGCCGCTTGTGATGGACTCCGAAATTCAGGGCCTAGACGATCTACACGCCTTTATGAAGGTAGGGAACTACGTCTCGCGCTTCGCTTTCCCTCACATGAACGCGCCGATCATCGCAAAAGCCTTCGTCGCCCGCGACACCGACAAAGATGCATTTTGGTTGACCCTTCCTGAAGAAGAGAAGACCCCAACACCGACGCCGCCAGGCTCCGACGAGCAAGCGGACGGGCATGCGGGTTTACACCTCACGCCGAAGACAAGGCCCGCTCCGTCGCAAGCCGAGGCGGACGAAAAGGAGGCACTGGAGGCGGTGTTGACGCCGGCGTTCCGGTCCTCCGGCCCAGGAGACCTCTAACCCATGCTGTCTATCTCGAAGCCGCTCAGTTCGACCCAGGCGCAGACGTACCACAAGCTGGAGTTCACGTCGGAGACCCAGAGCTACTACAAACAAGGCGGTGCGGTCGAAGGGGAATGGCAGGGGCAGCTTGCCGAGAAGTTCGGTCTGACGGGTGAGGTGAAAGCCTCAGATTTTGCGCTCCTCACCGAGGGCAAGCACCCCCAGACCGAAGAGCAGATGGTGAAGCATCGGGCGGTCCAGGAGTACGTGAATGCGGACGGCACAACGACCAAAGCGGTCGAGCATCGGGCCGGGTGGGACGCGACCTTCTCCGCACCGAAATCCGTCTCTCTCACCGCTCTAGTTGGCGGTGACGAACAAGTCAGGGAAGCACACCGCTCAGCCGTAACGACCGCCCTTACGGAGCTCGAGAGGTACACTCAGGCGCGGATCGGCGGCAACAACCAGGCCGAGACCACCGGCAAGTTCATAGCAGCGAAGTTCGAACACGACACCGCCCGCCCGGTCGATGGTTACGCCGCACCGCAGCTCCACACCCATGCCGTCATCTTCAATGTGACCGAACGCGCAAACGGATCCACTCGGGCAGTCCAGCCCCAGAGCTACTTCGATTCCCAGAACTTTGTGACCGCCGTGTATCAATCCGCACTCACCTATGAGCTGCGAAGCAGAGGGTACGAGATCGAGGCCGGGAAGAGCGGCGCACCGGAGATCAAAGGCTACTCGCAGGAGTATCTCGACGCATCCAGTCCCCGCTCCCAGCAAATCCGAGAGCACCTAGAAAAGACCGGAAAGCAGGGTCCAGAGGCGGCTCAGATTGCCGCCCACGCGACCCGCGACAGCAAGCAGCTTCTGACCCCTCAAGAAGTGCTTACAGCGCACAAAGAGATGGCGGCGACGTTCGGGAACCAAGCGCAAAAGGTTGTCGCTGAAGCCCGCCAACGCGCCCAAAGCCAGGAGCACAAGCCCGAAGGAACCAACCGGGCGAAAGAGGCAATCAGCTACGCACGGACCAGCAACTTCGAGCGCGAGGCGGTCACGGACGAGCGCACAATCCTGCGCGATGCGCTCCGTCGCGGGATGGGTGAGACAACCTATGCTCAGGTTCGAGCAGAGTTCAACGCACGGCAAAGCCGAGGCGACTTCCGCCAAACGGAAGGTAAGAAACATGACACCGGGCGCAGCTTCACAACGCCTGAGACCATCGCCCAGGAGCGGGCAAACGTGGCCCATGTGATGCGCGGCCAGAACACCTTTGAGCCGATGATGACGGCTCAGCAGGCTACCGCCCAGGCCGGAACAAGATCGTTCCTAAACCCCGCGCAGCGACAGGTGATCCAGGAGGTTTTGACCTCCCACGACCGCATCCACGGCTTGCAAGGCTTGGCCGGAACCGGCAAAACGACCACCCTTGAGGCTATCCGCGAGGGCGCGGAGAAGAGCGGCTACAAGGTCGAAGGGTTTGCCCCATCATCCAAAGCGGCAGGCGCACTTCGAGAGGCAGGCATCAGTGCGAACACCCTTCAGAGCTTCTTAGTTCGCGGGAAGGAGAAAGCCCCCGCCGATCCAGCCGAGCGGCACCTTTATATGCTCGACGAGTCGAGTCTCGCCAGCACGAAACAGATGCGGGCGTTCCTTGACAAGGTAAAACCGCAAGACCGGGTGCTCGTCATCGGTGACACCGGCCAGCATCAAGGAGTGGACGCCGGACGCCCATTCGAGCAGATGCAGGACGCCGGAATGCGAACCTCCCGACTGGACCAGATCATGCGCCAGAAAGACCCCGAGCTGCTGAAAGCAGTTGAGCACCTTGCGAAGAAGGAGACCGAAATCGGCGTCAAGATGCTAGCCGACCAAGGCCGGATCGTGCAGATCGCCGACCCGATCGAGCGCATCCAAACCATCGCTAAAGACTACGCGGCCAGACCGGACAACACCATAATCGTTTCGCCGGATAACCGCAGTCGGCAGGAAATCAACCAGGCCGTCCGCGTCGAACTACAGACGAACGGAACGCTCGCGAAGGACGGCCAGACGCTCAACACCCTCGCCCACAGGTCCGACATGACCGGCGCGGATCGAGAGTGGGCAGCCCGTTACCACGCAGGCGACGTGCTCAAATACACGACCGGCAGCAAGGGCGAGGGCCTGGAGCGAGGAAGCTATGCGACGGTGCTCTCTACCAACGCCAGGGACAACACCGTCACCGTCCAACGAGCCGACGGCCAGAGTGTAACGTACGATCCAAAACGGCTAAAAGGGGTGAACGCCTATGCCGAGACCTCACGCGAGTTCGCCACCGGAGAGCGCGTCCAGTTCACGACCTCAGACAAGACCCTGGGGGTCTCCAATCGCGATCTAGGCACCGTTACCAAGATCGAGCCGAACCAACTTACCATCCGCATGGACGGAACAGAGGAACGCAGCGTCACCTTCGATCCAACGAAGATGAGGCATTTAGACCACGGCTATGCCGTGACCTCGCACAGCTCCCAGGGGCTTACAGAACGCAAGGTGATCGCCAATATCGACACCGAAGCCGCGCGCGCCCTCATCAACACGCGCCTTGGATACGTCGCTTTCTCCCGTCCGTCTGATGACCTTCGCATCTACACCAACGACGCTGAATCACTCGGCAAACGGCTGGCGACCGACATCAGCAAGACCACCGCGGTTGACTTCCGGCAGAAAACCCATCGCGTAGCGGAACCTTATCAGCGAGCGGAAAGCGCAAAACCCACGACCGCGAAGATCGAACCACAACCCAGGCCAAGCCACATCCGTGAGTTCGCCGACCCCAACCACCGCACCGCCGCCGTCGCATCGGATTATGTCACCCGGCCCGGCAACACCGTCATCGTCGCACCCGACCAGGCCGAGCGTCGAGAGCTTACCCTGCTCATCCGCGCCGATCTGCGGAACCAAGGCGTCCTCACGTCCGAAAGCCGAATCGTTCCCATCCTTATCGACCGGGAGTTGAGCAATCGGAAGATTGCCACGAACTACGCGCCCGGAGACATCATCCAGTACCGAACAGGCGATTCAGCGCACGGCATCGCCAGCAACAGCGCAGCGACCGTGATAGCCACAGATGCGAAGAAGAACGTTCTCACGATCAAGACCGCAGACGGCAGCCAGGTTGCCTACAACCCGGTCCACCTGAAGTCACCAACCAACCAAAGCACCGTCTATAGGGAAGAATCGCGTGAGCTGGCCACCGGCGACCGAATCCAGTTCACCGCTCCGAACAAAGAGCAAGGCATCCGAACCCGCGATTTCGGCACCGTCATTGCGATCGCAGAAAACAACGCCCTGTCCGTCCGTCTCGACAACGGGAAGATCGTCGAGCTAGATCCCACTAAAGCTAAACACATCGAGCACGGATATGCGGTGGACGGCCAGAAAGCCGTCTACGCAGAGCGTGTTTTGATGAGCATCGAAGGTGCCAGCCACATTGCGAAGGAAGACCCCCTCTACAAAGCCGTCTCGCGGGTCTCTCAAAACACGACGATCTACGCATCAGACCCCGGCTCTCTCCAGGAGAAGGTAGCCGCCGAGAAGGTTCACTCGCAAAGCGTCGGAAGGCTCGTACCCGACAAATCCATTGATTCCCCGCCCACCAAGGCCGAGTTTGAGAAGCTAGCTACGCCAGGTGCAGCACCCGCGCCCCCCCAGGAGCGAAAGTTGCAAATCAGCCTAGGTCTCAGCCTCTAGGAGACCGCCAACCAGGATTCGCGAATCCAGAAAGCGAAAGGACTGACACTTATGCAAGAGATCGACCATCTGCCCGTCGCAACATCACAACTACGCCCTCAATTCATTGCCATCATCGCGATCTTGTCTTTCATCGTTGGCGTTGCTACCTTCAACGTCTTCGATCTGTTACGCCCCACCCATATAAGCCATACACGCACCCTATCCCCGTTAGAGAACCAACAACTAGCCTCGCAGTTGACGTCAACGCGAGCGCCAGCGCAACCCGAGGATGGATGGGTCGAATCCCGTGATGGTGACGGCGCTCTCGATGTCGAGGACGTGAACGGCACCGCCACCATCTACTTCGATAAACAGAGCCGAACCCGGTTGCTCTGCATTGACAACAACGGCTGCTATCACCTGCGCGGACACCAAGAAAGCAGCAAAAAAACATCTATTCCCGCCGATCTACCCCGGACACAATCTTTCCCGTCAGACTAGACCGATAAGCCAACCGGCGAGGCGGGTACTTCCCTGCTTGTTTCATCTTCCTCAACTCGTAACCAGTCCACGGCAACCTTCGCCGCGCTCGATGAGCTGCGCGAGCTGGCGATCCGTAAGCTGCCACACCACACTAG
>JAABVA010002000.1_pt1 | contig 20791 bp, 18 predicted proteins | sample 5560331 | NCBI WGS metagenome assembly JAABVA01 (sample SAMN12812661, study PRJNA571458) | rock metagenome | isolation source: Antarctica rocks | place: Antarctica: Victoria Land, Mt New Zealand sud | collected 2016-01-07
TAGTTATAATTTTAAAAGATAATGTTATATAGATTGTTTTCTTCAGAAATGACTCAGTAAAGATATTGTTAACATTTATCTGATGACACTTTAGATCTTTGAGTGCAACTAGAATCAGAAAGACATAGAGAGTATTAAACTTCATAGTTAATGTAAAGATATCTTTATAATTGATGTTATACATCTATAAGAATTCTCTTCTCACTATTTTCATCTTTAATTTGTCAAGAAAATCATCAATATGCAGCTTAAATTTAAATACTTACTTACTAATCACAATGTTGATTTTTCTTAACAGAACAGTCTCTTCTTAAATGTCATTCACTGTAAGCATTGTTAGCTCTGCATTAATAACATTCTTTTACATCTTTTTTCAGATTAAGTCTCTCACTGCTTCAATATATATTAAAAAAGTTGAGATGTCAGTTCTTACTGAATGCTCATTATTCTCATTATTGATTGTAAATGCAGTCAATGTCAACATAACTTTTAAAATCTTTATTATGAGCTCATTAAAATCAGTATCATTGTCTTTTTATCTTTTCTTTAATATCTTAATGTACAGAAATGTCTTGACTTTCTTAGTTGAGACATTCATGTCTAAATGACTGATCTTGTTAACAGAAATCTCAACATGAGAAAAGAGCTTTAATGTATTGTGATTAAAGTTAATTATAATTAACTTTAATAATGAATTGTCTATAATCTCTTTCTCTGACAGTGTAACAACAAGATAAGAATTCATCAATTTAAGTTCATAAGTTTGCATATCAGATTTCAGAAACTGTTTCAGTGAAGCAGCTACAGTCTCAATCTTATGTAGTTATTCAATAGATTTTCATTTTAAAAGAATATTCAATGTTTATCTATAAAATCTTACATTAATGCTGTCTTCTTTCTTATTTTTAACAAACTTGACAGCATAACTCTTAATGATTTACTTAAGATCTAATGCTTAAAGCAAATACTGCTTTGTGATTTTTTCACTATAACTCATAAATATTTTTACTTATTCTCAGTTTATAAACTTATTCTGTCTGCTCTTAGATAGAGACTTTAAGTCAATATAGAAGTAGTATTTGCATTCTTATATATATATATAATTAATAAATAATTTTATCTCAGTGAACACTTTCTCTGAAGTGATTATTTATTATTGATTAAAAGATCAATTACTATGCAGTTATAAAAATAAACATTAGTCTATGCAGTCTCTACTTAGAACTTTATTAAGAGTTCAGTCTTCTTAATCATTGTATACACTGAGTTCTCAATGATTCTGATTGCTCTCTTAGTCACATTATTTTAAATCAATATGTAAAACACTATATACTGTAATTCAATGTTAAAAAATATACATCACTCATTAAAAATAGATCTCAGCTCTGTTGCATTGTTGCTTTGTACAGCAAGAATCTTTACATTAAATTGAAGTTCAATCTTTAATTATTACTTTCATAGTTTTTGCAAAACATTATTTTATCACTTTAATGATATTGTTTATATTTTCTGCAAATGATTATCTACAATTTTCAGAAAGTATTGATACTCAGTAAATGACAAAGACAGAGATTTATATATATTAATGAAGATTAAAGCAAGAATCTTGATTTTTTTTTATTTATGTTGTGTTCTTGCTGATTTATAAACTTAGTCAAAGCACAGATCTTATATACATTAGTATTGTTCTTAATAATGAGAATTGATTTGCTCAAAGTAATGATCTTATAAAGATTATAAAGCTTAGCTGTATTAAAATAAGTAAACTGATGATGTCAAAGTCTATATATCTTAACTTTATTGTCATGTGACATGACTGTGTCATCATTCATTTACACATTCTCATTAAGTATGTCTATAATAAATCTAAAAATCTGAATCTATGAGTTCTTGCATACTTTTGAAAGAGCAATCTTCAACTTACTTTGTATATGCATAATAGAGAGTAAAGCAAATTCATTAAAATTACTTAAGATATACTTAATTATGTAGACTCTTTCTTTCTTAAATGCTTTTAACATGAGCTTTTTACTTTTATTTTGCATATAAAGACTTTTATAATCAAAATATTTAAATTATTTAAGCAGTTTCTTCTTACACATCTTCTTTTCTGACAGAAGATTGACTTCAAGCTTTAAAACATAAAGTATTAAATTTAAAAGAACTGAATTCTCATTCTTATTCTGCATAGTGATTATGTCATAATAGTTGATATACAATCTTTTTTCTTTAATATGTTGTCACATGTGCATCAGAGAATCACTGAAAAGCTGAAGTTTATTAATTATATAAGATGAGACATCAGAGTCTGTAACTCAGTCTGATTAAGAAATTTTATTGATAATGTTTTTAAAAATAGCAGCAATCTTCTTATTAAACTTATCTGCAGCTTTAGATTTCTGTGTGCTGAGTTTCTCTTCAGAAACAATTTTTATATTATATATCTGATTTCTTCTTTTATTTCTGTGCAAATTAACTGCAGTCAACTTAACTTGCTTCTTAACTGTCTTAATTAACTTTGCTGACTGTATAATCTTATGAATTACAGAGATATATTTACAGTTCTGTTTACAGTAAGTATTATTATAAAAATAATAAATTAAAGTTCTGTATAATGATGAATAATTACTGTTTAAGCTTAAGTATCTTCTGTAATCATACTGTAAGATTTAACATTTTTAATAATTTTTATTCTGTCTTTACTGCTCAGCTCATAAAGCATTATTAGACATCTTTAATTAAATCTTCTTCTTCTAAAGTTTCTGCAGACTCATCTCAATGTTAAATGCATTTTAAACATTAATGATATTATAGATAACAGTATATTCTGCTGACAGTACTTAAAATAATATTTAAAATTGCTATTTAAATATAATAAAGTTCTTCAGTTTTAACTGTGTTGCAGTGATCTTTCTATCAAGATTGCTGAGTTAAATTCATGTTTCATTGACAATTATGTTCAGTGACATCTTATATTTAATGAACTTCATCAAATATTGTCTCTCAGTTGTCTGCAGTTTCTTCTTATACTTTAAGAAGAGAACATTTCAAGCTTTTTTTACTATAATTTTGTTTATAAAATAATTCTCATTATCAACATTGATGCAGACTGTGATTCAGAACAGAGCTTTACTGTTAATTTACTGATTTTTAAAATTGAGACTGCTTAATAAAAAGAAAGAAAAGATATTATTAATGAATGTATTATCTGTAAAGATTTAAATAAGAATCTCTATTATATGTTAAAGATTCTTATCAGTCAATTATCTCTTTATATAAACAAATTATTTTTTATAATTCTCTTAAGTAAAAACAGAAATTAAACATCACTTTATAAAGAATGATGATTTGTGCTCTTGATTCATAGTGATGATTGATATACAGTATAAGAATTGAAGATAAAAGAGTGTATTATAAAGATGAATATAATAACAGAAAAGATATATGTATGTATTGTTTACTTACAGCAATGTAAAGAATGCTTATTTATCAATATTTAATTTATATTAAGCTGTCAAATCATTGTGTTTATTGTGTCTATCTTATTTTGCTTTAATAAGCAGCATATTAAGAGCTGTCTGCTTGTTTTGCTTCAATGAGCAGCATATTAAGAACTGTCTGCTTATTTTGCTTCAATAAGCAGCATATTAAGAACTGTATGCTTGTTTTGCTTCAATAAGCAGTGTATGAAGAGCTATCTACTTGTTTTGCTTCAATGAGCAGTATATTAAGAACTATATGCACTAAATCAGTCTGCACTTTCTCTGAGAAGTTTCTTGTTAACTTAGATTCATAATTTATTAAAAGAATAATGAGTACTCATGTTATCTGTCTATTTAGTGAATTTAATGTGTCAATGTTGACTGCAATCAACTTAAATGTAGTTAAATTGATGACAGAAACTCTGCTATCTAAGATAGAGAAAGACTCTCTCAGTCTTTTACACTAAGACTAAAGAAGTCAAGAAAGTAAATAGAGCATCATACTTCTCAACAAAGATTGAGAATTCTTAACTGTGTAATTTTATTTAAGATTGAGAATTCTAGACTGAGTGTAAAGTTAAGTCAGATTAAAAAAAAGTGCATCTGACCTGAATCTGCACTAGAGTTCAGGTTAAGTTAGGTCAGATTTGTGCACAGATTAACTTTATTTACAATTTGTATGAATATTCACATGCAGATAAGACTAATCATAATGAATTACACTGATCTCAATTCTATGCTCTATTGAGTTAATATGTAGCATAAGTTTACTGTATAAATTTAGACAACATCACAATCATGTTACAGTCATATTTTTAATGTGTATTTATAATGAGTTAAGAATAAGTGTAGTTCTATTATAATGAGTTAAGCTACACACATTGTAGTTTACAGACTACAACTGTAATACTATTTTTGAAGATTTGAGAAGAACTTAAACAACATTAATTCATAATAGAAGTAATAAATCAACTTTATATTCTTGGTTTAAATAGTCATGTATTTCACATAAATTGCACACAAATTAATGTCTAGATATCTATTAATAGTTAATCTTAACATCAATATGTAAAGTATTATTCTTAAGATATTCTATTAAGAATGTCTTCATAGCCTCTTGTACAGTCTGAATAACAGAGCTTTGTCAGTGAGTAGATATATTCAATTTGTAAAGATAAAATTTAAATAAGATATTCTGTGTGTTACATCCTGACCAGAGATTCCTCTGGTATAGGGGCTAGGGATTAGAGCTTGTGATATAAGAGGGTTTCAGGCACATTGAGTTAACTGATAGCTAGTAGTATGTTAAGTAATGATTGCATTGAACATGTTCATCTTCTTAAGAAAGATGATCTGTATATATATCAGGCTGCTCACCTTGCTCATTTATGAGCACTGTGAGCCAGCTTGCTCAGCTCATTCATGAGCATCATGAGCTTACACTGAGCTGTATACCTTCAAGATGTAGTTCACTGAATCTATACATTCAATGAGTCTATCAGAACAATGATCATAACATTATTCTTTCTTCTCAGGCGCTAGTTCTCTAGAGCCTATTTAAACAAAAGTTTCTGCCTTTGTAATCTGTAAGCTTTTCACAATAAAGTCATTCAAAACATGCAATTGCCTTTGTCTTTATCAATTCATTAATAAAGATAATGATTCAGTGTTGACTGTCTGTCTTCACTGTTTCAATCTCTTAATTCTTTGCATGAAGATAAAGAATCATCCTAAGTGTGCTGAGTGTGTTTGCTGTGATTGTTCATGTGTTGATGTGTTGTGAGAATCTCTCAACTGTATATGCAATAAACTCAAGTTCAATCTGTCTGTTGCTGAGAAAGAACTGACACAGACTCTTGCTAGAGTTGCTTGTCTTCATAAGACATTAAAATATATAAAAGATAAAGTTGCTGAGAAGGCACTCTGTCTTGCTTGCAAACTTGCTGATGATAATGATGATGTTTCTGAAGATAAGAACAATTCTGATTCTTTAAATCTCTTATTCTTAAATTTCTGAGATAATCTTATCTTCACAGCCTTCTCTTCTCAAACTGCTGAAGCATTCTTATGCAGTTAAGTAAGTTCTTCTTGAGTTTTTATGTGCTTTTTAAAGCATCATATCCTTTTCATTTAATGAGATAGTGAACTTCTTCACTAATCATTCTTTTTTTTAGAATGTTCTCTACTTCATATTTGATTTTGAGTTCAACAAATGTTGATGTGACTTGAAGTGATATGAACTGATTGCATTGTTGAAGCATTGATGTGTGAAATACTGAGTGTATTTGCATTTCTTAAGATAAGTCTAGCTCATAACTTAGTTTCTTGATGTTTCTCTTGATCATGAATGACTCAATGTTCTTGTTCATGAGTTTCTTGCTCTTCTTCTTTGTTCATATGTTGTTCATTTGTAGATATATCTTCTCATCAACCTCAAATAATTTTATCTCTGTTATTCATTCCTTCTGCCCTTCAATTCTCTTCATAAGATCAGTATGCAGTTTCTTAAGCTTCACAATGTTCAACATTGTTTTCTGACTTCAAGATCTGTGCATTTATGAATCTCTTCAAACCTCTGAGTGATATTCATAGTTTACTTTAAATGATGTCTTTTCTGTGATTTCATTTCATGCATTGTTGTACATAAACTGTATCATCAGCAGCAGTTGTACTCAATTGCTCTGTTTTATGTTGACATAGTGTCACAAGTATATCTTAACTGTCTGATTCATTCATTCACTTTGCTCATTCATTTATAAGTAATATGCTGTTAACATCTTGTGCTTTATTCTGAGCTCTGCTGTAAGTGTTTCTCAGAACTTACTCATAAACAGTTTGTCTCTGTCAATAATAAACTTCTTTGATAGCTTATGATTGCTAACTAATTCTTGCAGTATGATGTATGTCAATACTGATGCTGTCACAGTCTCTCTGAATGAAATGAACATCATGTACTTCATCAATCTATTCACTATAATTAATATGCTGTTGAATCTGACTTCTCATGCTGAGTTCTTGAACTTTGATAACTTAATGATAAAGTTCATGATAACAGACTCTCAGAGTGCATTCAGTGCATTTAGTTGTGTTATTCTGTTGTAATGCTTATCTCTCTGAATCTTATTGTGTTGATATGAATTGCATCTGATGATGTATTTTATAATTTGATTGTGAAGATCATCTATGTTGCATCTTCTTCATACAAGATCTTCTGTATGTTTGACTTCTAGATGCTCATCAGCTCTGCTGTCATGACATACTTTAATGAGTTTGTCATTCATCAAGAGAGCATTCTTCATCTTGAATATTGCTGCTAAGCCTTTCATAAGTGTTTCTCTCTCATCTTTGCACAGAATTTCAATGTGAATCATTTTCACTTCTTTATGATTAGATCATCTACTTAAAGTGTCTGCATCACTGTTTTCATTATTTTTCTTGTAATGAATCTGAAATTCAAAGTCTGCTAACTGTTCTGCTCAGCAAACCTGTCATTGATTTAGTTGTTTAATTATTGTAAAATTTCTCAGATTCTTATGGTCTGTAAAGATCTAAACAGACTTGCTTATATCTGCAAGATAAGATCTTCAATCTTGCAGTGCTTTCACTATTGCAAGAAGTTTCTTGTTATAAATCTTGTATCTTTTCTTGAATTCTGATAACTTTCTAAATCAATACACAATAGACTTCTTCTGTCCATCTTTAATCTGATATAGACATGCTTCAACTGCAAAATCTGATGTGTCAGTTTTCAGTATCTTTTCACATACTTGATTGAATATTTGCAGATGTGCAGTTTCACTAAGGCTTTTCTTTAATGTGCAGAACACATTCTTCTGTTTTTTATCTCAATGTCATCTCTTGTCCTTGCATGTCAGACATGTGAGAGATTTCACAATTTTTGCATAATTTGATACAAACTTTCAATAGTAGTTTGTCAATTCTAAAAAGACTTGTACTTCCTTAACCTTTCACAGTGTAGATCAGTCTCAGACTGCCTCTGTCTTTTTGAGATTCTTCTTGATCTGATTAGATCAAATGACATACTTTAAAAACTGTATTTTCTTGATTTTGAATCTGCTTTTTGACTTTTTCACATACATAGCTTGTTCATTGAGCTTTATTAGGACCTTGTGCATGTGTTTGTGGTGCATCTTGAGGTTGTCTGAATAGATCAGAATATCATTGAGGTATGTAATCACAAAATCATCAAGATACTCTCTCAATGTATCATTGATGAGTCTTTAAAAGATGACTGAGGCATTCTTGAGTTTAAATGACATAATAATGTACTTATAGTGTTCATATCTCATTCAGAATGTCATTTTTCATTCTTTGCCCTCCTTCATGCATACACAGTAGTACACTTTCTTCAGATCTAGACTCATAAATCACTTAACTTTTTCTAGTCTGTCTTGCAACTCTTCTATCAGTGATAGAGAATAACTGTCTCAGTAAGTTATCTCATTGAGTTGTCTATAGTTAACACAAAGTTGCTTGATGTCATTCTTCTTTAATATAAATAGAATTGAATATTCTGCTGATGACTTTAATGATCTGATGAATTCTCTCTTTAAATTCTCAGCAAGGTAGTTCTGGACTTTCTTTAGCTGATTCTCACTCATAAGATAAAGTGACATTCACTTTGATTTCCTTCTCTTTAGTAGTGATATTTCATGATTTCAAGACTTATACTCTGATAAGCTCTTTTCTGATTGTTCAGAGACATCATATGCATTCTCTGTTGCATAGAGTTCTTTGTTGATTTAGTTAATTTATGAATTCTTTTTGCATAATCAGAGCATTCCTAGTATAGTGTCATACTTGACTGACTTGAGAACATCTAGTCTTAACTTCTGTGAATCATTTCTTATTATGACTTCAATATAAACTTCTTCATAAATTCATTTGTATTCTCTGTTGATCATATACACTTGTGTGAGCCTAGACACTCACTGCAGCATCAGTTCTAGCTGTTTAATTGCTTTTTGCAAGATAAAGTTATTGATTGCTTCTGAATCTATCATCACTTGAAGTTGTCTCTTCAGCAGTATCTCAACATCAACTCATATCTTCTGATCATTGTCAGTTCATTAAGACATTAAAAGCTTCTTTGTTCTTAGTCTTGCTGAGAAAGCTTAAGATTTTTTGACTTCTTCAAGCTCTTTGCTTCTATCAAAGTCTCTTGAGCCCTGCCTGTGCTTCAAAGTTCATCTTGTAATTCAGTGAACTTTCTTCATAGTTCTTTAAATCATATCAGTTCTTCATCAGTTGTGATCAGTTTTGTGTAGTCATCAGTTTCTTTTCTGACAATTTGTTCTGAGTGTCAGTACATCTCATACTGATCATATTCACATTAAATGAGATTCTTTAGTGCTTTCACTTTGTTGAGAAACTCAGATGACATATACTCTTCTGTGTGCATTCAATGTTCTTCTGTGAGTGTTGCATAGTCTGTAAATAGACATATCTCAATTTCATAATCTTTTCTTGATCACTCTGACATTTCTTGATCTCATATTGTGAATTATACTGTTGTCATCAGCTCTTCTAGCTGTACAGCTGCTGTTTCTGCTTCATGTCATTTGCTAGTGATGACTTCTTCTTAAAGTGTCTGCTGCTGTTCTTTCAGCAGGCTTTTGCATTGTTTCAGATGTTGATTTTTAAGATGCTCATAGTTCTGCTTAAGTCTCATGTCAACTTCTCAGTTATTGACATCCTCTGAGTCCACATTCAAATTCAGGTACATTCAGATAAGATCTTCTTGTCTTTAAGCTTCTGCAGTGCCTATCTTCTGAATTCTGCAAGTGTTGATCTCTTCAATCTTGTCTGCATTGTTCTTGACAACTTTCTCTAAAATAGCTAATCTCTTCAATTCACTCATTGTGACATAATCAGTACTGTGCCTCTTCTTAAGCTTCTGTGATCATTATCTGACTTCATCTTTGCTGCTTATGTGCACAAAGCAGTTATTATCATAGCAGGCTGTTCAGCTCAGTTGATTATGCATTATTACTGAGTTCATTATTGCAACTTCTTTTCTCTGTCATTGAGGTTTCTTGCAATCCCTGACAAGATGTTCAGATTTATCACAGTTATAACATTTGTAAGTCTCTGCTTATTAGATATGAGGCTTAGTGAATCATCTATTGTAACATTTATGCTTCACTGACCTAGCTTGTGACTTCTGATTGTGCTTCTCAATATTGTTGAGGTTCATTGAGTCTTCTTGTGTCCTAATGATGAATCATCATTCTTACATTCTTAAAGCTGTATAAGGTCCTGTCTTCTTCATTCATCATTTTCACTGTCAACTGTCAATGTTAATAAAGACATCTATCATCTCTTAAAGTTCTTCAGGACAGTCTCTTCAGACTATCTTATCTTTAATATCTTTACTTAATTCTCAATAGTATTGTGATACTAAGGCATCATCATCTCAGTCAGTTAAGGCCACAATGTGCTGAAACTCTGCTGAGTACTTGACTGCTGACTTGTTCATCTTTAGTGTGTGAAGTTATTGTTTTGCTGCTCTTTTCTCATCAATTACTTCAAAAGCCTTTCAAAGTTCTTCCTTGAACTTCTTGAAGTCACTGAAGATCAACTCTTCATCAATGTCTTGTTTCTTTGATGACTTGTCTAGAAACTCATGCAGTTTAAAGTTGACTCAGTTGAACACTGCATTCTTAAGATAGACTACTGTGTACAGATCTTTATTCATTTTGAAGTTGAACTTCTTCTGATTGAAATCTATGTATAGATCAAGCTTTGCCAAGAAGCTTCACAACTTTCTATGTTCACTGCTGAACACATTCAGCATCAATATCTTCAGTATGTTGTTCATCTCTTGTAGATCTTCAAGATCCTGAAGATTGATCATACTGATAAAGGCTGCTTTCTGTGTGCTGACTGACATATCTTATATTGTAAGAGTGTTCAATGTGTTACATTCTGACTGAAGATTCCTCTGGTATAGGGGCTAGAGATTAGAGCTTGTGATATAAGAGAGTTTCAGACATGTTGAGTTAACTGATAGCTAGTAGTATGCTAAGTAATGATTGCATTGAACATGCTCATCTTCTTAAGAAAGATAGTCTGTATATATATCAGGCTGCTCACCTTGCTCACTTATGAGCACTGTAAGCCAGCTTGCTCAGCTCACTCATGAGCATCATGAGCTTACACTGAGCTGTATGCCTTCAAGGTGTAGTTCACTGAACCTACATGTTCAATGAGCCTATCAGGACAATGGCTGTAACACTGTGCAATCTCTTTAATCAGTTACTGAAATGATAATTTAAGAATCAGAGACTTTACATTCTTTTAATAGCATTTAATCTTTCTAAGTATGATCACTATAGATATGTTAGAAAGTACTGTTAAAAAATAGACAGAATGTATATATATTGTTAGTTTTAAATCTTCACTTCTTTAATGACTATAATGTAATCTCAGCTGTCATTTTCTTCTTTAATTTTGCAGTTACTCAGTCTTCTTCTTCAGCTATATTTCTTACTTTATTGTAGTTTGTCATTCTGCTTAACTTTATCATCTTTAAGATTCACTTTGTTCTGACTATATTATTTAGAACTGTTAAAATTGTTCATTAAAAATGAGATAGATGACTCTGACTTGATAGATGATTTGATAATGATTATGATTTTGTAGAAATAAAATTTATTATAAAGATATGATGAAGATGCTTCTGTTTTAATTAGACTGTTAGAATGATGCATTAAAGACAAAGAACTAGATATATTTGATGTTGCTGATGACTTTATGAATATGATGTCTGAGATGAAGACTTTTAATAGATGTAAGTGTTTTGTTTTAATGTAAAATGTATTATTTTAATTTAAGATTATCAATGTAGTGTTACTGAAGCTATATTGTTGTCATAATGTTATTAAGAAATTCACTGAATAAATAAAACAAACTTAAAAGCTTAACTTATCTTTCTTTACATAATTATTTAACTCTAAACATCTCATCTTCATCAGTATCATCAAGAATATGAGTTTCAACATTTGTATTTTTTTTTAACTGACATATGCATTAAAATTATCTAATAAAAATAATATATATCATAATGTCTTCTGAAACTTCAAAATACTGTGTCACATCTTCATCAATATCATTGTCTTTAAAGAAGCATCACAACAATGATAATAAGATATATTTTAATGTCTGTTTTTAATGTATTAAGAACATTTAATGTGTAGAGAGACTCTGTCATGAATGTTGTTGTTAATATGTTCATAAAATATTATAAGAACTCTGAAATAAGTTAGAACATTTATGTCTATTATATTAATAATATTTGAAATATAGAAAGACATCATCTTACATATTATGTCATTTAAGATTATCATTAAGAATATTTCTTCATCTATTGAGTTTAACAATGCTGACATTGATGTAAGTTTTAATGCTTATTTCTAATGCATTAATAACATTAAGCATGTAGAAGTCTGAAATTGAAGTCTGTATCTTATAATGATGACTGACAGAAATGTATGAAGTTGAATTATTAAGAAAAGTTAAACAACATATTAAAGATAAAAGTGACAGTCTGTGCAAAAAGAAGAATGAATATTCTTAACATCTTTATACTGCTGCAGAGCAAAAACATTGAAGTAAGCTGTTTCTTAATGCTTGTCTTCTTAATTAAATAAATAATTATGACAGATTAATACATTATTATGTCTTGAGTAAGCTTAGACTGACATCAGTGTGAATTAAAGTCAATGCAGAGATAAGAAAGTAGATAAAGAAGAATTTGATAGAGAATATCATGAAAAATTAATATTATATTCAGTAAAATGATATATCTATGAGCTTTATGAATTTAATACTGCTAACAGACATTAATGAAGTGACTGAAGTTAAAGATTAACTGAGAGAGACAGAAGATTGTGAGAAGATAGAAGAAATAAGAGATGTAAATGAAAATTGAAGATCTTGTAATTATAAAGAAGAATAAGAAGAAAGTGAAGTCTCTGATGAAGAAGAAGATTACTGAAGAAATAAATATTATATATATATGTTAGAAAAACTTGTTAAAATTTACTCATTATATAATAGATTTACTTGACAATTGAAGAGACAGCAAAGCAAAACATTGATTTTGTGATTTAATGCTGAGAATAAATAAGTTATTTAAGAGAAAGACATAATCTTTAAATAGCTGATGATCTTAAGTCAGAAATGCATATGAGATACTTTTAGCAGCAGATGATGAATTCTGATAATATCATGAACATAATAGTAAAGTAAGTGTTTTAACAGTTCATTTTAATATATATTTACTTATCATTAATAGCTACACAATTTCAGACTCAGAAAAACATATCTTAAAACTTAAATTCTTTAATGCAATTAAAGATCTTAAGATCTTAAAGAGAATATGTATCTTTCTTTTTGATAATAAGAATTCTGTCATGACACTGAGTACAGAGAGTGATGATGAATTCTGAATTATAAAGTTAAATTTAGATAAACATAAATATTTTAATGAATTCATAATTGAAGTAAAAGAATTTTAATAGTTATTTTTAACATATTAATAATCATTATAGATGATTAAGCTTAAGAAATTTGTCATTGTTATTTCATTAAAAGAGAGTTTATGTGTGAAGAAAGATGCTGATGAAGAAGAGAAAGATGTGATTAAGAATGTTGATAAGAAAGAAGTTGTGAAGAAGAATCTTAATGAGAAGAAAGTTATGATTGAAGAGAATGTTGCAGTTGAAGAGATGATTAAGAAAGAAGTTGTGAAGAATGATGTTATTGAAGAGAAAGTTATGATTGAAGATGTTGCTGAGAACAAAATTAAGAAGAAAGATGTTAATGAGAAGAATGCTGTAATTAATGAGATAGTGATGAAGATAAAAGAATTTTAATAGATAATTTTAATATACTTATGTCAATCATAGACTTCTGAAGATGTAGAAAATAATTTAAAAAGAATTTCTGAAGAGCTAAATTCTATGATATGATTTTTATTAGCATTACACATATCATGATTTAAGAAACAGATTGTTGACAAAGTAAAGCTTACAAAAATGATTATATTGTCTTAAATAAAAGTTGAAAGACTCTAAAACAATTGAAAGAGAGAAGCAATCAGTGATGCTTTGACTTATTATATAAATTATAAATAAATAAATGATTTCACTTTCTCTTTCTGTATAAAGATTAGCTCTTACTATTTAATTCTTTTAATGCACTTTAAAAATGATCACATTCAATAATATCTAGACTGAAGAAGACAAGAAGATTGTATATTAAAAAAGTTTATTAAAAACATTAATTTTTAACTTTATTTCTTTAATTACAATGATGAGTGTTATGTGTTAAATGTGTTTGAATGCATTGCAATATCATAGAAGTAAAGATAATCTATAACATTTATAAATTACACAATACAGCTTTTGAATATATCTGTAGCAAAATCATCAACATAATTTTTATTTTATTTTCTGATTTCTTCTGAGAGAAGAGTGACAAATATATAAAATAAATAAAACAATTATTATAACAATCAAACTATATTGCTTTTCTTAACTTAACTGAGAGTAACTCACTCAGTAATTAAATTAAGAGTTCTTCTCAATTAATAAATATCTAAAATGAAGGCAGAGCTCTCTGCAGTCATTGTATGTTAGAAAAATACATTAAAAACATTAAATAGTAATTATATTTAATTCTTAATTTCTAACTATGAAGTATGTTTATATCTTTAAATGCATTACAATTCTATAAACACATTATACACACTTTACAGAGTAATTCTCAAAGCTTTGTGTTTCTATAACTTAATTATTTACATGATTTTTAGTCAGTTAACATCATCTATACTTTATGATGATGTCATCAATTCTTAAACAGAATCTTTAAGTACTTCAATTAAATTATCTTTAAAATCTTCTTTAAGCTTAAAATTCATTGACTTTTAAAGATATTTAATTCAATATTTAGAACATGATGATTCAGTTAGAAAGAATGAGTTGCAGAGTAAATTTAAAGAGTGATGAATTTTAATTAATTATGAATGAAAGAACACTGATGACAGTCAATTTAGTATTGACAAATTTAATTAAAAACACTGTATTATGTAATAAGATGATTATCTTCATGTCAATAATGAGTAACAAAAGTATTTAAAGACAGCACATTAATATATTAATATATCTTGCTTGATCTGCTGTCATTATAATGAGAATATAGTTCATTCAACACTGATTAACAGTGATATAAATTCTCTTTAAAATCATAAATTAATCAAGAACTGTTCAGCTATCATTATGAATATCTATTTAAGCATAAATATTTAATTCACTTTCAAAAATGTTGATTTCTACTTTTTTAATGTATATTTCTAACACATATCTCTGACATAGCACAGCAGACAAAACTTGATAAAAAATCAGCAAATAAATATTTCAATATTATTAACTTTACTGAATAACTTCTAAACAACTTTTTCTCTTTAAATCTTTCTTTTTAAGCACTTAAGAACTCTGAATTCTGAAAATTCATTTAAATGCTGCAGTCAGATATGCTGATGTTTAATAGACACTGATTTGATAATTTAATAAAGATATAACATTAAAACATTTAAGAAACACTTTTTACTCAACTTAAACAAACTATTAAAATCTTAATTGCACTTAATAACTGAATCAGCTTCAGTTATCTAGTCTTTATGAGTGTTACTGCTTACTTTATTAACAAAAACTAAAACTATCAGAAAATTCTTCTTATCTTTTAATCTCTTTACAATGAATATACTGATCAATCAATAACTGCAGAGATCTTTGCAATTCTTTAAGAATATAAATTGAAGAAGTATCTTCTTGCAGTGACTACAGACAACTGCAGTAACAATGAATTTATATAAAGAATTTTGAGTAAGCTCTTAAAGAAAAAAGATATTGTATAACAGACTGCAGTCAATGTTATTTCTTACTTTACACATATTACTTAGCTAGCTGTCAAGAATCTACTTAACTCATTAAAGACATTGATGATTAATGAGTTAATTACTTTATCATTTAATGAGAATAATTTAATATAAATCATTAAGAAAATCACTCTGTCTAACACTTTATTTAAAATATATCATTATCTTGTTTCTAACAGATAATTTTAACAGATATGATTAACACATTTTTAAATATCTAGATTTAACAGCTTGCTATTGCTACAAATTTCTCTTTGCAACAATACAAAATATTTAAAAGAATTCAGTGCCTCATTCATTCACATTTTGCTCTGACACTTATATAGAATGTTAAAACACAATGAAACTTTATTTACAATATGATGCAAAGAGTCTATCAACTTTGCAATGATATATGTGTTTAAATCAGTCAAGAGTGTAATAAAATCACAAAATTAAGTAACAAGCTTGAGATTTTATGTATATCTGAGTAAAAGTGACAGTAAGTCACATATATAATAATGTTTCTTTAACTCTTCAAGAAGTACACAAAGTCAATGAATTTAATGTATAATTCAATTATGCACAAAACATTTCTTATGTACATCAATCTTTTTGATCATCTGAAGAATCAGAATAACATAAAGAGATTAAACTTAATCTTGAAGTAAATAGTGAAGCTGAAGACAGCTATTGAGAAAGCATTAATTAAGATGAAGAAGTATTATGTGTAAATAGAAGATGAAAATAACTTATTATATAACATTATCATCATTCTTAACTCTACACAAAAACTTTCACTATATTAAATATGTTTTCTACTGATCTTTTTAATGTGTATTTCTAATGTGCATCACTAATTACTGAGGTGTGCAGTCAGCTAAGTAAGGTCAGACATATTATGTATAATATTGAATTGAGTTTCAGACTTATTATAAAGATCATTATTGTTTATATAAGAATGCTTTGTTGCATGATTGTATTTGAAATTCAACATTATCTGTTATTAAATTGTTTATAAATCTCATCACAAAAGCACAGCAATTCAAGACTCAACTTAATGACATCATAACTATTAATTTGAAAGTCAATTAATACTTAAATTCTTCATTATATTTAGTCAATAAAAATAATCTTAACATTCTAAAGTACTGAAAGTTACAGATCATGATCTTTTCAGCATTAGTCACAATGATTAAGAATGTTCTTACTATATTTATTGCTGATGTTGAGATTGAATGACTGTTCAATCTTGCTTAAGATGTCATTATTTATTGAAGAGATTGACTAAATAAAGTCATCATTAAGATCATTATAATGATTAAGTTTAATTTACTTCAACATTAAAAACTGAATTATCTCATAACTGAAAGAAAGAACACTGCAGAAGACTTATTTTTAGATGAAGTTAATATAGATACAGAGTATTTATCTTATGTATTTATTCTAAATTACAATTCTTCTGACATTTTAAATAACAGCTTAGCTAATACTTTAAATTAAATTACTTATGACATTCTGAAGTGCAATTCTCACAATACTTTAAATGATGACTTTAATGATCTGAATAAAGATATGAGACTTAATATCTATGAAGACAGCTAACTAATACATGCATGTTAAAATTCTCTGTTAAAAGACTAAAATGTTACAATCTGAATGAATCAGTCAATATTATAGCATCTTTATAATCAATTACATTATCAATTTTCTCAACTCATTCTGAAAAGAGAGTCAGAAAAGATTTGTTTAGTAGTTATATTAATGAATGTAAAAAATTTATAAAACTACAATTTGTTCAGAACACAACATCAACTTCTTTGCTTTCAAAAGAAATACATTGTGTATTAGAAAGAACATTTGTATTTGAAGAATGAGAAGAAAGAAAAGAATATAGAAAGATAAATAATAAGTAAATCTGCATAAGAAAGTGTAATTTGACAGTGAATAATGTTAATTCTTAACAGTGAATATTAAATTAATTCTAATCACATCATCTTCACTTACATCACTTCTTCTTTATGCTTCACTATTTCATCATTCATCACATCACTCAATTACACAGTCAGAAGTCTTTAATCTCTGATGAAATCATACAGTTAAGAGTCTTCAATCTCTAATAACATCACACAGTTAAGAATCTTCAATCTCTGATGAAATCATATAGTTAAGAATCTTTAATCTCTGATAAAATCACATAGTTGAAGATCTTCAATCTTTGATGAAATTACATAGTTAAGAGTCTTTAATCTATAATGAAATCACATAATTGAGAGCCTTCAATCTCTGATGAAACTACATAGTTGAGAGTCTTCAATCTTTGATGAAATTACACAGTTAAGAATCTTCAATCTTTAATGAAATCACATGATCAGAAATCTTCAATCTCTGATGAAATTACATAATTGAGAATCTTTAATCTTTAATGAAATCACATAATTGAGAGCTCTCAATCTTGAGTGAAATCACATAATTGAGAATTCTCAATCTTCAGTAAAATTATACAATCAGAAGCTCTCAATCTCTGTTGATAAAGCAATGTTTAACATTACTTTATTGATAAAATGATGTTAAATGATGATTATTTGTGTCTTAAGTCTCTTGATGTTGAAAGATATAGATCTTTGAACAGTGAATGAAGATGAATTCTTATCAGTAAATGATGATGATTATTTTAAGTGCTGATTAGACTTTGTAGCATAGAGTTATAGCATAGTCAATGACAACATCATTATGCACTTTCAAAGAATAGTACATGCTATGATTTAAGATGAAATCTTCATTTCTAATGTGTAATTCTAATGTGCACACTATCAAATTAACTAATAAAAACTTTCACATATTTATACTAACTTATACTTACTTAATCAGACTAATTCTTGCTTACTTAGCTCACAAATAATCTGCAATCTACACAGAGTTAAGTCAGATTAATCTAGGCTGAGTGTGCAGGTTATCTATAGGTCATGCAGGTCTGAGTTGAGTCTGAGTGTCAAGTCAGATAGAATAAACTTTTTTTGACTTAAGTCAGGTGCAGATTAACTCAACCTGATTCTGCATGAATCACAGATTATTTGCACACTGAGTAAGCAAGAATTAGTCTAACTAAGCAAGTATAAGTCAGTATAAATATGCAGAAGTTTTTGTTAGTTAGTTTGATAGTGTGCACATTAGAATTATGCATTAAAAATGAAGATTTCATCTTAAATCATAACATGTACTATTCTTTGAAAGTGCATAATGATGTTGTCATTGACTATGCTATGACTCTATGCTACAAAGTCTGATCAGCACTTAAAATAATCATCATTATTTACTGATGAGAATTCATCTTCATTCACTGTTCAAAGATCTATATCTTTCAACATCAAGAGACTCAAGACATAAATAATTATCATTTAACATCACTTCATTAATGAAGTAATGTTGAACATCATTTTATCAATAGAATGATGTTAAACATTGTTCTGTCAACAGAGATTGAGAGCTTCTGACTGTGTAATTTTATTTAAGATTGAGAGTTCTTAACTATGTGATTTTATCTAAGATTGAGAGTTCTTAATTATATGATTTCACTGAAGGTTGAGAGCTCTCAATCATGTAGTTTCATCAGAGATCAAAGATCTCTGACTGTGTGATTTTACCTGAGGTTGAGAATCTTCAATCATGTGATTTTATCTGAGATCAAGAGCTTTCAATCATGTGATTTCACCTGAGATTGAGAGCTTCTGACTATGTGATTTCACCAGAGATTGAGAGTTTCTGACTGTATGATTTCACTGAAGGTCAAGAACTTCTAACTATGTAATTTCACTGAAGATCAAGAGCTTCTAATCATGTAATTTCATCAGAGGTTGAAGACTTCTGACTATGTAGTTTCACTGAAGGTTGAAGATTCTTAATCATGTGATTTTATCTGAGGTCAAGAGCCTTTAACTGTGTAATTTCACCTGAGGTTGAGAGCTCTCAACTATGTAGTTTTACCTAAGATTAAGAGCTTCTGACTATGTGATTTCACTGAAGATCAAGAGCTCTCAACTATGTGATTTCATCAAAGATCAAGAGCTCTCAATCATGTAATTTCATTAAAGGTCAAGAGCTCTCAATCATGTAGTTTTATCAGAGATTAAAGATTCTTAACTGTGTAATTTCATCAGAGATTGAAGACTCTCAACTATATGATTTCATTAGAGATTAAAGGTCTCTGACTGTGTGATTGAGTGATGTGGTGAATGATGAAATAGTGAAGCATGAAGAAGAAGTAATGTAAATGAAGATGATGTAATTAAAGTTAATTTAATATTCACTATCAGATTACTCTCATATAAGTTTGCTCATTACTTATTTCTTTTCATTCTCTTCTTTCTTTTCACTCTTCAAATGCAAGTATTTTTTCTAATGTACAATGTATTTCTCTTGAAAGCAGAGAAGTTGATGTTGTATTCTGAACAGATTGTAGTTTCATGAATTTTTTACATTCATTGACATAACTATTAAGCAAATCTTTTCTGACTCTCTTTTTGAGATGAGCTGAGAAAATTGATAATGTAATTGATTGTAAAGATGCTGTAATATTGACTGATTCATTCAGATTGCAGTGTTTTAGTCTTTTAACAGAGAATTCTAACATACATATATTAGTTAGCTGTCTTCATAGATATTGAGTCTCATATCTTTGTTTAGATCATCAGAGTCATCATCTAAAGTATTGTGAGAATTGCATTTCAGAATATCATAAGTAATTTAATTCAGAGTATTAGTCAGACTGTTATCTGCAATGTTAGAAGAGTTGCAATTCAGAATAAATACATAAGATAGATGCTCTATATCTATATTAACTTTATTTGAAAACAAGTCTTCTGCAGTATTCTTTCTTTTAGTTATGAGATAATTCAGTTTCTAATGTTGAAGTAAATTAAACTTGATCATCATAATGATCTTAATGATGACTTTATTTAGTCAATCTCTTCAATAAATAATGACATCTTAAGCAAGATTGAACAGTCATTCAATCTCAACATCAGCAATAAATATAGCAAGAACATTCTTAATCATTGCAGTTAATGCTGAAAAGATCATGATCTGCAATTTTCAGTACTTTAAAATGTTAAGATCATCTTTATTGATTGAGTACAGTGAAGAATCTAAGTATTAATTGACTTTCAAATCAATAGTTATGATGTCATTAAGTTGAGTCTTGAATTGCTGTGCTTTTGTAATGAGATTTATGAATGATTTAATGACAGATGATGTTGAATTTCAGATACAATTATGTGACAAAGTATTCTCATATAAACAATAATGATCTTTATAATAAGTCTAAAACTCAGTTCAATACTGTGCATAATATGTCTAATCTCACTCAGCT
>JAABVA010002001.1_pt1 | contig 20782 bp, 24 predicted proteins | sample 5560331 | NCBI WGS metagenome assembly JAABVA01 (sample SAMN12812661, study PRJNA571458) | rock metagenome | isolation source: Antarctica rocks | place: Antarctica: Victoria Land, Mt New Zealand sud | collected 2016-01-07
GACCCGCACCCGCCCACAGCGGCGGCGGTCTGCAGAAGGAGGTGAGTGGTGTGAACAGGAAGAGCTGGGAGTTCGGCTGACCCGCACCCACGGGGTGCGCCCCGACAGAGAACGACCCGCACCCGCCCACAGCGGCGGCGGTCTGCAGAAGGAGGTGAGTGGTGTGAACAGGAAGAGCTGGGAGTTCGGCTGACCCGCACCCACGGGGTGCGCCCCGACAGAGAACGACCCGCACCCGCCTCAGGAAGCAGTGGCTGGGGTAGGCGGAGTAGAAGGCTGGCCTGGAACGGGTCTTACGTCCTGAGCGTTAGGTGATGTTGTCGACGGGGGTCATTTCAGCGAGCACCATCATCGGCCCAGGGCGGTGATGACGGTGCGGCTGTCGACGACGGTCCATCCGCCTTGCAGTCGGCGTAGGCGCACACCGGGAATGGCGGCGGTCTTCTCGCCGCCGGTGCGGAGGCGTTGCATCGTTTGGAAGATGCGGACGACGTCATCGGGGTGCGGGGTGTCGCGGTCGTCGTGGGTGCCTTTCCACTGGATGTCGGGGACCGGATCGGTGAACCAGGTGATGAGCCGGGCCTGCTCGACGTCCATCAGCGCGACCGCGGTGGGTGCCCGCCCGGCCATCGCGGCCGTGAGGGCGACCGAGGCGAGGGGTGGGTTCTGCGGGCGTCACGGTGTCGGTGACGTCGTGGATGATGCCCCGCCAAGCGTGTTGGTGGGGTGCGGGCATGCTGCGCATCGCCAGGTGCACGGTGCGCAGACTGTGCGGTCCGTGGACGGTGGCCGTGCCCTCCCAGCGGTCCTCGGGAACCGGTTCGAGCACTTTGCTGATGAGGTTCATGGCCGCATCGAAGCGGGCGACGTGGCGGAAGGCTTCTGGTGCGGTGAGACTCATCCGTCCGGTGAAGGGGGAGTCCTCGTCGGGGTCGCGGGTTTCGGCGTTGAGTCGATGAGCCGCGAGGTAGCTGACCACTCGATGGCGGCCACGTTCGGCGGTCGCGGCGGGTCCGCGTCCGGGGGACCGGTCCACAGCTGCACAGCGTGCACGGCCCCGGAGGAGCCGATCACGGGTGTGGCGGTGACGCGGAAGCGATGGGTGTCGCGGGGTCCGACGATGACGTTGAGCGGGTGGGCGGAGTCGTAGGCGGTGGTGATGACCTCCCGGACCCGGTCGGCGGTGGTGCGGGTGCCGCCGATGCGGGGCACCGGCGCCCACGCCCGTGGGCCGCCGTGATCGGTGAGCACGGTGGGTGGGTGCCCGGGGAGCAGGGTTTCGATGAGCAGCGAGGTGCCCGGTACGCCGGTGGAGCGTTCCGTGGTCATCGTCGCCTCACGCTGGGTGTTCGACCGGGCTCGGGTGTCGGATCGTTGTGCCAGCGTAGTGGGCTTGTGACCCTGTGTGAGCGTGCACGCTGCGGTGGGCAGGCCCGGGCGTGCTGCGAGACTGGGGGTGTGGAGCGCACCGTTCGGCCTTGCGGACCCCGGCACGCCGTGGTGGTGGGCACCATGCTGGCGCAGGCGTTCCTCGACGATCCGGTGATGCACTGGCTGCAACCGCTCCGCTCCCGCCGCGCAGCGATGCTGCGCCGGTTGTTCGTGGTGCAGCTGTCCCATGAGTATCTGACCGCCAGCGGGGTACAGATGATCAGCGATCATGCCGGGCAACCCCTGGCGGCGGCCATGTGGAAACCACCGGACACCGCCGGGTCGCGAACAAGTCGACGGGAGCAGGTGGCGATGACCGCGGGTGTCGTCGCGGCGCTGCGGACCCGGGTGCCTGCGGCACTCACGCTGCGCGGCGCCCTGGAACGCCCACCCCGCCGAGCCGCACTGGTATCTGAACAAGCTCGGCACCGCGCCAGCGGCCCGGGGGCAGGGTTTGGCCTCGGCCCTGCTCAGTGCCCAGCTGTGCCACTGTGACAAAACCGGGACACCGGCTTACCTGGAAGCCACGCAGCACACGCTGATCGGGTTCTACGAAACGTTCGGCTTCACCTGCACCGATCCCATCGACGTCCCGCACGGCGGGCCCCGTGTGGGGGGTATGTGGCGTGCTCCACACTGAGCCGCTGCGCACTCCCTCACGCACCTTCACCGTCGATCCCTTTGGCGGTCGGTGAGGATTGCCTGGACCTGGGCCCGCCCTGCCCCGTTGAGCGCGGCCCGACCGATTGTGCGGGCTTCGGTGGCGGCGGCGAGCTGTGCGGGTGCTGCGGCGTTGCGCTGGGCGGCGGCGGCGGTCTCGGCGGCGGCGTGAGCGTCGCGCCACAGGGTAGGGCGTTCCCCGATGTCACCGCGGTGCAGCAGGGCGAGGAGGTATTTGACGGGGTTGTGGGGAGTGTCATAGACCCGGAACCCCGTGGTGGCCACGTCGTCGAGGTGCTGGATGACGTCGCGGGCGGTCCACCCGGCCTGCCCAACGGGTGAGTGCCGCCGTGTAGGCGTGTGGGGAGTACCGCCGAATCCACCCGGGACACTCCGGATGTGCCCGCAACGCCTTGCTCAGCGCCAACCCCACCCCCCCGGGTCGCACACCCCCGCCCGAACCCCTCCCTGTGTCGATGCGCGGCGCGCAGCGCCGTCCGCTGGTCCCGAAGGGTGCTCTGCGCCGGTAGAAACCACTCTCTTTCCGAGAGAGGAACCAGGGGACAAGACCACTGCGTGGAGGGGTGCCATCTGGTGGTTGACCTGTAGTGATGTGCACCGGGTTATCCACAGGGTGGGTGTGGGTGTGGTGCAGGGCGTACACGGCGGTCCAGCCGCGGTTCTTGTCGCCGCGTTCGGCGGAATCAGCCGCTCCAGCAGGGTGCGGTGGCGCCCTTCCTGGACTTCGGTGGCGAGCCCGACGAGGCGGAGGAAGGTACGGGCCCGGCTGATGGTGCGCTCACCGCGCCCGGTGGTCGCGGTCATGCCCCGCTCGGCGCCGGTCTGCCCGAGCAGGGGCCCGCTGTTGCGGCCGGTGGCGAAGTCGGCCGCGGCTGCGTGCGCGGCGGCCACCGCCAGGACAGCAGGCAACGAGATACCGCCACCCGTCGTGGCGACGAGCTGGTGGCGTACCAGCAGATAGGGGTGCCGTTAAGAATCGCGTCACCAGGCACAACCCCGGCGTGTTCCTGCAAGCTCAGCGCCGCATTGGCTGGCACGCTAGACCGATAAGACGAGCGAAACGATCAGCAACGGTCGAGGTCCTAACCTGCGTAAACAGGTGTCGATTGGGGCTCATGACACGATTCTTAACGGCACCCCAACCTGACAGCCGTGGCCGCCATGCGGATCACCCACCGGGAGGTATCCCTACAAGCCCTCGGCCAGCTGATGAACCCACCCATGACCAAAGACGCCGTCGCCGGACGCATCCGACGACTCCTCGCCCTCGCCGACACCACAGCCCGGCGGAGTGGGATGCCCGACACCACCACCGCCCTCACCCCGAACACCCTCGACCAACCCTGACCAACCCGGGCGTCCCGGATGCCGAAGGCGAACGACGACAGATCCCCGTCCATCCCAGCCCACGGCCGGTACAGGGGAGGCTGTAGTCATGGACGCCTCGAACCTGCAGGCAGCCAGCGATCTCTCCGCGGCTCAGTGGATCGCCGCGCAGCTGGGCGGTGCGGTCGGGGCGGGTGCGCTGCGCAGGTACTGGTAAACGGTCTCGCGGCTGACGCCGAACTCGCGAGCCAGGATCGTCTTCGCCTCCCCCGCACCGGCCCGCTGGCGCAGCTGCAGCGACTGTTCCTCGGTGAGAGATTTCTTGCGGCCGCGGTAGGCGCCGCGCGCCTTGGCCAACGTAATGCCTTCGCGTTGCCGCTCGCCGATGAGCGCCCGCTCGAACTCGGCGAACGCGCCCATCACCGAGAGCAGCAGGGTAGCCATCGCCGTGTCCTCACCGGTAAAGGTGAGCTGTTCCTTCACGAACTGGACTTGCACGCCTTTGGCGGTCAGCTCCCGCACAATGCGACGCAAGTCCTCGAGGTTACGAGCGAGGCGGTCCATGGAGTGCGTCACCACGGTGTCGCCGTCACGGACGAACCCGAGCATGGCCGCCAACTGGGGCCGGTTGACGTCTTTGCCCGAGGCACTGTCGGTGAACGTGCGGTCGACGGCGATCCCGTCGAGCTGCCGGGCGGGGATCTGGTCCAGGGTGCTCACCCGGGTGTAGGCAACACGTTGCCCGCTGATGGTGTCCTCCCCCACCGAATATGTCCGGTTGGACTCTAAGAACCCCGTAGCGCTGTGTCAATCAACCGCAATCCGGACCCCAATCTGACGGAGTCCGTGGCCGGTACCTGACGTCGGTTTGGGGTGTACCCCAGAACGACAGCCAGTCGGGGCTGCGGGCACAGCCACTTAACCTGGATACACCGATCCGGTAGCGGGTGATCGAGAGTCGTAGCGGCGAAATGCCCTGTCGTAGTGGAAGAATGAGATTTCTCAAGGATCAAATTCGGCCACAACGAAGGGCATCTCGCAGATGCAACTATCGCACATGCGCCCCGTCACCGCCGCGAGGTTTGACGACCCGAATCTCGTGTCCAGCGCGGGGCTGATCCCGGTGATGGCGTTGGCGCAAGCCGGCGGCCTGGGGACCTTGGCCGATGAGCATCTGAGCGTGCCGACCGACAAGGGGTCTCACGGCGGCCTCAAGATCGGATCCCTGGTCGCGGGGATGGCGGCCGGTGCGGACAGCATCGCGGACATGGCCCTGCTGCGGCACGGGGCGATGGGCACCGTCTTTCACCGCCCCTACGCACCCTCGACGCTGGGATCGTTCCTTCGAGAGTTCACCTTCGGGCACGTACGCCAACTCGATGCTGTCGCATCGAGGTTTCTGTGCGCTCTCGCCGACCGCACACCCCTGCTCACCGGCATCGACACCGGTCGGGTCATGGTCGATATCGACGATTCGATCGCGTTCGGCCAACTCGGCGAGCTGACCGGTGATCCGTTGCACGGTGGCCTGCACCTTGTCCCGGCCCTGAGCTGAGCGCAACCGGAGCTTCGCGGCGATGCCGTGGGCCCGCTTGCCCGCCGCGCGGCTGCGGTCCCGCAACCGGGTGCGGGTCGCGCCACCCGCGGCCTGGATCCGCCGGCCGGTGACCGCGATCCGCCGGATCGCCTTGGCCAGCAACCCCGAGTCGGTCGGGTAGGCCACATCAGCCGCGACCACCGTGGTGTCGGCCCGGACCCGGGTGGTCCGCAGCCCGCGGGTCGAAGAACGGCACGAACGGGACGAAGAACACCGGGTCGTCCAGCAGCGCATCAACCCGGGCGAGTTCCTCTGGCAGCCGCAGCACCTGCGGCGGCAGCACCGCCTCCCACAAGCTCACCTCAACCGCTCGGGTCCGCAACATCACCGCTCCAGGGCTCGCTCAACCTGCGACCACCCCATGATCTCGTCATTCAGACCGGCAACCACGCTGCCACGCCGAGCGAAATCCTTGTCCTACAAGGGAAGTTGCTTCGACTTTTTCAGGTCGAAGTAGTTAGTCGACGGTCGATCGCATACTGCGGCCGGTCACGGCTGACCAACTACCAACTGCTACCGATGGATCTCGTTCCATTGCTCCCCACGGGCCGACCAGGTCCCCAGCACGCGGATTGATGCTGCTCTCTGGACGAAGTGAATCTCTTCCTGTATCAGTCGGTGCCGAGCTCCATAGCGGCGTGGTCGAGGGCCTGCTCGCCACCGTCACCGGTGGCGGCGTTGCGCGAGATCCGGTCGGCGCCGCCGGGCTCGAGCTCGCCGTAGAGCGTGCCGTTCTCAACGAGCACCTGGCCCTGGTCGAGCGGCTGCGCGGCGTAGAGCTCGAGCTTGGCGCGAGAGTCGGCGATGTCGAGGTTGCGCATCGTGAGCTGGCCGATGCGGTCGACGGGGCCGAAGGCGGCGTTGTCGGTGCGCTCCATCGACAGCTTGTCGGGGTGGTAGGAGAACGCCGGGCCGTCGGTGCGCAGCACGGTGTAGTCCTCGCCGCGGCGCAGCCGCAGGGTGACCTCACCGGTGACGAGCGAGGCGATCCACCGCTGGACGGACTCGCGGATCATCAGGGCCTGCGGGTCCAGCCAGCGTCCCTCGTAGAGCAGCCGACCGAGGCGGCGACCCTGGCCGTGGTAGAGCTCGACGGTGTCCTCGTTGTGGATGGCGTTGACCAGGCGCTCGTAGGCGATGTGGAGCAGCGCCATCGCTGGGGCCTCGTAGATGCCGCGCGACTTGGCCTCGATGATGCGGTTTTCGATCTGGTCGGACATGCCCAGCCCGTGGCGGCCGCCGATGCGGTTCGCCTCGTCGACCAGCGCCACGGGGTCGTCGTAGCGGTGCCCGTCGATGGCGATCGGGCGGCCGGCCTCGAAGCGGAGGGTGACGTCCTCGGTGGGGATCGCGACGTCCGGGTCCCAGAAGCGCACCCCCATGATCGGTTCGACCGTCTCCAGGGACACGTCGAGGTGCTCGAGGGTCTTCGCCTCGTGGGTGGCACCCCAGATGTTGGCGTCGGTCGAGTAGGCCTTCTCCTGGCTGTCGCGGTAGGGCAGGTCCCGCTCCACCAGCCACTGGCTCATCTCGGCCCGCCCGCCGAGCTCGGCGACGAACTCGGCGTCGAGCCACGGCTTGTAGATCTGCAGCTCAGGGTTGGCCAGCAGCCCGTAGCGGTAGAAGCGCTCGATGTCGTTGCCCTTGAACGTCGAGCCGTCCCCCCAGATGTCGACCCCGTCGGCGTGCATGGCGCGCACCAGCATCGTGCCGGTGACGGCGCGGCCCAGCGGGGTGGTGTTAAAGTAGGTGCGCCCGCCGGAGCGGACGTGGAACGCGCCGCAGGCCAGCGCGGCCAGCCCCTCCTCGACCAGCTGGGTGCGGCAGTCGACGGCACGGGCGATCTCTGCCCCGTAGGCGTAGGCACGCTCGGGGACCACGGAGACGTCGGCCTCGTCGTACTGGCCGATGTCGGCGGTGTAGGTGCAGGGCACCGCGCCCTTCTCGCGCATCCAGGCGACCGCCACCGAGGTGTCCAGGCCCCCGGAGAACGCGATCCCGACGCGCCGTCCGGTCGGGAGGGTGGTCAGAACCTTGCTCACGTGGGTACCGTCCTTTGCTGGGGGGTTCCCGGGCAGAGTAGGACTCGACGCACCGGCCCGGGCGCTCAGGGCGGGGCGGCACGGCGAGCGGATCCCATGGGCGTGTCCGGTCGGTGCTCGAGAACTTTTCTGTGGGGCGACTGTTGGCTTCCGTGTGCGATCACGGCACGTCGGAAGTATGATCATAACGAGTGTTCGTACTTCTCCGCGCCGAGGCCACCGTTGAGGGTTGCTTCGTTGTGGTGAGCCGCAGCGCGGTCTGAGTCCGAGCCGGTGAGGTCGGCCGGAGAAGCTGGTAGCGGCGGACTTGTGCGATGTCTGTCCCCGTCGAGCACGGCGGCGAAGTTGACCGGGAACGTCAACCCAGCGCCGGATCCGCGCCGCAGACTCACGGTGAATCTGACCGAGTTCGCACGGAAGTACATGTTCGAGCTCTCGAATGGAGCGCCCTGCTGGTCGCGGGTCAGCCGGCTGACAACCGATACCGCGGCACCCTCCGGTACTTGCAGTCGCAGCGCTACCGTGCTGTCGGCTGTGGTGGTCTCGATGGTCTGCTCTGCGCTCATGGCCGCGATGTTGTGGGTCTGCTCGAGCAGGGGGTACAGAGGTTCGTCTTCGAGCTGCTCGACGGTCAGGTCGGACCCCACCGACGCCGGAACGAATATGAGGGCGGCTGCCAGCGGTTGGTCATTCTCGAAATCGACACGCCAGAACCGCGTCAGTCGTTCGCCTCTGGCGACACCGAGGGCGGCGCGAGTGTCGGTCGGCCCCATGACGGACGCCAGGTCGTAGACCCGGCTGTGCACCTGGTGCCCGGCGCCGCGGGCAACCTGGGTGGTACCGGCTAGTGGGCCCAACGGGATATCAAGTGACACTTCGCGGACGAAGGTGCCCTTTCCTTGTTTCCGGACGATCAGCTGGTCCTGCACCAGCAGGTCCAGCGCGTGGCGCAAGGTCACCCGGCTGACTTCGAAGCGCTTCATCAGCTCGGGCTCGGTACCGATCGGTGTGCCCGGTGCCACGTGACCAGTGGTGATCTCGTGGGTGAGCAGCCTGACGATCTGCTGGTAGAGGGGGGTCTCAACCTCACGGTGGAGAGGGATTGAGCCACGCTGGGCAGAATCGTCCTCCTGGCGGGTCTGCTTCATTTCGCACCTCTCTTGCCACCGTCCACCGGGCAAGAACCATCGGACGCCGGCACCGCGTCGTCGCGGGTGTTCGTTGCCCAACACTAGCGAGGACCCCCCTGGGACTCACCGATGAGTACCGGCTTGCGATGGGTGCCGCGCTCCGCCAGACCGTCTGGTCGTTTACGCCGCCGTGCCAAATGGCCGTTGGAGCCCGTCTACCGCGGCGTCGGCGCCAAGAGCGAGCCACGTGGCGACTGCGTCGTCGATCTGGTTCGAGCTGGCCGTGTGTAGGGCTCCTGCTCGGGTGCGCGGTGCGCCAGCAGCGCAGCACCAGCCCCGGAGAGAGCGTCACCCGTCGGGGGCTGAGGTCGGTTGCTCGCCGTCCTCGCGGGTGGGTTGGCTCGCCCACGCCGCGGGGTGTCGCAAGGCCCCTCGCTCAGCTTTCGGGTGTGACCCACTAGACAAACCGTTCTCGTTCGTGCTGCAATACGTATCAAGACGACTTGGAGGTTCTATGACTGTGATAACGCAGGTGCTGGCGTCCCAGGGACTGGGGGGCTACTACTTCGACGACCTGCACGCGATCAAGGCTGGAGCGCGACGCGACGGCTTCTTGTACGTGGGGGAGCCGATGGTGCCGCGGCAGCGCAAGGTGCGCCAGCCGGGCGAGAGCATCTCGATCCTGCTCAAGCTCGACACGGGGGAGGTGGGTTTCGGTGACGCCGTGGCGATCCAGTACTCCGGGGTCGTGGGGCGGGACCCCGTCCTGATCGGTGACGAGTTCGCCCCCCACGTGATCAAGTACCTCGCGCCGGCACTCGAGGGGCGTGAACTCACCTCACTGCGCGAGCTCTCTGAGGTGATCGAGTCCGTGCAGACCCCCGACGGTCCGCTGCACACCGGCCTGCGCTACGGCGCGAGCCAGGCCGTGCTGCATGCCCTGTCGCTGGTGCAGCGCCGCACGATGGCCGAGGTCGCGGCCGACGAGTACGGAACCACGGTCGTATCCAAACCGGTGCCGGTGCTGGCCCAGTCGGGAGACGACCGCTACGACGGCGCCGACAAGATGATCCTCAAGCGCGTCCCGGCCATTACCCAGGGGCTATTCAACACCGTGGACAAGGTCGGCACCGACGGGTCCAAGCTCGACGAGTACGTGTCCTGGCTGCGCCAGCGGGTCGAGACCTTCGGCGACCCCGGCTACAAGCCCACCTTCCACCTCGACGTGTACGGGATGGTCGGTCTGGTCCACAACAACGACATGACGCGCGCGGCCAAGTACATCTCCCGCTTGGCCGAGACCGCGGGGCCCTTCCCCTTGCGGTTGGAGGCACCCGTGGACGGCGGCAGTCGCAACGCCACCATGGCGATGATGGTCGAGCTGCGCCAGGCCTTAACCGACACCGGGTCGTCTGCGCAGATTTGCGCCGACGACTGGTGCAACACCCTGGCGGACGTGACCGCGTTCGCTGAGGCCGGCGCCGCGGACATGATCCAGATCAAGGCCCCCGACCTCGGCAGCATCACCAACTCGGCCGAGGCGGTGCGGGTGTGCCAAGACAACGCGGTGGGTGCGTTCCTGGGGGGCACCTGCAACGGGACCGACCAGTCGAGCCGCGTCACCGTCAACCTGGCCATGGCCCTCGACGCCGACCTCATCTACAACAAGCCCGGGATGGGCGTCGACGAAGGACTCATGATCGTCGTGAACGAGATGAACCGGGTGCTCACCTTGGTGGGAGCGCGTTGAGTCCCACGGGCACGCAACCACCTCACCCCGGTCCGCGCTCGAGCGAGGGGCCGCTCAGTGGGGTCCGCATCCTCGCGGTCGAGCAGTTCGGCGCCGGCCCGTTCGGCAGCCTGTACCTGGCCGACCTCGGGGCCGAGGTCATCAAGATCGAGGACCCCAACTCGGCCGGTGATGTGGGCCGGTACATCCCACCGCACAACCGCGACCAGAGCAGCCTGTACTTCGAGTCGTTCAACCGGGGCAAGCAGAGCATCTGCCTCGACCTCAAGACCCCGGCAGGCCAGCGGGTGTTCCGCGACCTGGCGGCCCAAAGCGACGCCGTGTACAGCAACCTGCGCGGTGATCTCGCGGAGAAGCTGGGAATCGGCTACGAGAATCTGGCGGAGCGCAACCCCGCCCTGGTGTGCGTTGCGCTCACCGGTTACGGCCGCAGCGGGGCGAGGAGCGCGCTGCCCGCCTACGACGCGCTCATCCAAGCCGAAGTGGGCTGGGCATCGTTGACAGGGGAGCCCGACGGGCCTCCGGTGAAGTCTGCTCTTTCACTGGTCGACTTCATCGGCGGGCTCACCGCAGCGCTTAGCCTCGTCTCGGCCCTGCTCGAGGCCCGCTCGAGCGGGCGTGGTCGCGACGTCGACGTCAACCTCTACGACGCGTCCCTGGCCATGTTCAACTACCAGGCCACATGGTTGTTGAGCGCCGGGGTCACCGCTGAACGGCTTCCCATGTCCTCGCACCAGAGCCTGGTCCCGTTCCAGTTCTTCGTCACCGCGGACGGGCACATAGCCGTCGGCTGCGGCAAGGAGAAGTTCTACCAGCGCCTCGCGGCCCTACTGGAGCTGCCCGCCCTGGCAGACCAGCGGTTCAGTGACTTCGCAGGTCGCCGTGAGCACCGAAACGAGCTGGTGCCGATCCTCGAGGACTGCTTCCGCAGCAGAACGACGGAGGAGTGGATCGCGACCCTACGGGGCTCGGTTCCGGTCGCCCCGGTGCGCTCCGTCACGGAGGCCCTCGACAAGTCCGAGCTCATCGAACGCGACATGCTCGCCACCTACAAGTCCGAGGTACTCGGCGACATCGGGTCCGTCGGCATCCCCATCAAGATGGGCCGCTTCACCCCAAGCTACCGACCGGCGCCGCGACTCGACGCCGACCGCGCCTCGCTGCTGGACGGCTTAGGCTACGCCGACGACGACATCGCCGAGCTCAGCCACCAGGGCGCGTTCGGTGCGCAACCGGACGTGACGACCAGCGCGGAGGCCCTCCGATGACGGCCTGTGTTGAGCTGAGCCGAGCAGCGTCGGAGTGGGCGCCTGGATTCGTTACCACCGACGACGTTCTCGACCCGCGGGGCGCGGCCGACCTGGCCACAGTCATCCAGGCCCCGGCCGCCCCGTCGGACGGTGAACCGCTGCCCGACCTGTGGCATGGCGCCTACTTCGACCGCTGGCTGCCGCGGGCAGCCCTCGGCGAGGACGGGCACCCCGCCATCAGCGAGCTCCTCCCACCGATCGGCAACCGACGCCGAATGTTCGCCGGTGGAGTCCTCACTACCCGGCAACCCCTGATCGTCGGCCACCCCGCGACCCGCCACAGCAAAGTCACCGACGTCATGTTCCGCGAGGGCCGACGTGCACCGCTGCTGTTCGTCAACGTCACCCACGAGATCTCCCAGGACGGGGCCGTCAAGGTCGTCGACGAGCAACGACTGGTCTACAGCACAACCAACCTCGCAGCGCGAACCGGGACCACCCCGGCCACCACCACCCCCATCTCGCAGAGCGCCAAAGCAACCCCGCACGACCGGAGCGACCGGGCCGAGAGTGACGGCGACGTCACCTTCACCACCACCGACCTGTTCCGGTTCAGCGCCGTCACCCACAACACGCATCGAATCCACTACGACGAGCACTACGCCACCTCCGTCGAAGGACACGCCGGTCTCGTTGTCCATGGTCCACTCCTGGCCACCGTGGCCCGGCAACGCTTCCCGATGGACGGCGCCTCATGCGGGTGGACCTTCACCTACCGCCTCGACGCACCGACCTTCGCCAACGAACGATGCCACCTCCGACTGACCGCCGACCCGGACACCGCGGAGAACATCGTCGAGGTGATCGGGCCAGACGAGATGCGTCGGTGCGAGATGCGCGCCACCCCGCCGACCTCCGGGGGTGAGCCACGTGCTTGACCCCGCCCTCGCTCGCAGCTTCCTCTTCGTGCCGGGCGATCGTCCCGACCTGTTCACCAAGGCCGCCTCAAGCCGGGCGGACACCTACATCATCGATCTCGAGGACGCCGTCGCACCCGAGGACAAGAACCGAGCCCGCGAGCAGCTCGCCCGTTGGCTTGCCACGGGACACGAACCCATCGTGCGCGTCAACGCCGCCGACAGCCCACACTTCGAGGCCGACCTTGCCCTCGTAGGCCAGCACGCGTGCACGGTCATGCTGCCCAAGACCGCCGGTGCTCCCGCGCTCGACCGGGTCGCGGCCCAGCTCAACCGGACGCAGCAGGTCATCGCGCTCATCGAGACCGCAGGGGGCGTGCTAGGCGCCCGGGACATCGCCGCCCACCCGTTGGTGCAGCGACTCGCGTTCGGAAACGTAGACCTGGCCGCTCAACTCGCCGTAGACCCCGACGACCCCGCGGCGCTCGACCCAGCCAGGTCATCGCTGGTCCTCGCCTCCGCGGACAACGGGTTGGCTTCACCCGTGGACGGAGTGTGGACCTCGCTCGACGACCGCGACGGGCTCCGCGGGGAGAGCGCCCGCACCCGCAGGCTCGGGTTCGGCGGAAAGCTGTGCGTGCACCCCGGCCAGGTAACATCGGTCAACGACGCGTTCAGCCCCACAGCCGACGACCTGCGCTGGGCTGCCCGACTCCTCGACGAATCCACGGGTCCGGGAGCGGCGCGGGTCGCCGGCCAGATGGTCGATGGCCCTGTCCTGCGCCGCGCCGAACGCATCCTGCTGCGCGCCACCGAGCTCGGAATGTCCGTGACCGACACGGAAAGCGCGGACACGAGAACCGATCCGTCGTCAACCTCGGCCAGTCCGGAACACGTTGTGGAGGACGCGTGAAACTCGAACGCACACCAGGCGATGAGACAACCGACGACGCAGGCAGTACCGAGTCACAGCACCTGGTCACCGTTTCGGATCTGCGCCTCTCCTACCACGGGCAGGAAGCCCTCGGTGGGGTGAACCTCACGGTGAACCGCGGCGAAACCGTCGTCCTGTGCGGGCCGAGCGGATCTGGCAAGAGTTCACTGCTGCGATGCGTGAACCGACTCGAGGAACCAAGCTCGGGCACGGTCATGGTCGACGGCGAGTCCATCCTCGAGCTACGACCACGCCAGCTGCGCGCGTGCCGAGGCCGCATCGGCATGGTCTTCCAGCAGTTCGACCTCTACGCAAACCTCAACGCCGAGCAGAACGTGTCCCTGGCTCCGCAACGGGTTCACCGCCTCCCGCGTGGCGAGGCGCGGGAGCGGGCGCTGAAGCTGCTCGACCGGGTGGGCCTAGGGGACAAGGCCTCGTCCTATCCCGCGCAGCTCTCCGGTGGCCAACAGCAGCGCGTTGCCATCGCCCGCGCGCTGGCCATCGAACCGAAGCTCCTGCTCTTCGACGAGCCGACCAGTGCGCTGGACCCGGAAATGGTCCGTGAAGTTCTCGACGTGATGCGTGACCTCGCCCGCGAGGGAATGACGATGCTCGTCGTCACCCACGAAATGGCGTTCGCCCGCGAGGTCGCCGACCGCGTCGTGTTCCTCGACGGCGGATGCGTCATCGAGGAAGGGCCACCAGATCTAATCTTCTCTCACCCCAGCTCAGAACGCACCCGCCGATTCATCAACGCCATCAGCCACTAATCCCACCGACCGCACAGCCCCGAAAGGAACGACAATGAGGCGATTCCGATTGGTCGTCACGGCCGTCGCGATAGTCAGTGCCACGCTCGCCCTCGCAGGCTGCGGCGGAGGAGCCGGCAGGTCCCTCGCCGACGTCCAGAAAGACAACAAGCTGGTCGTGGGAGTCAAGTACGACAGCCCCCCGTTCGGCTCCCTCAACCCCTCAACCAACCGCCCCGAAGGCTTCGACATCGATATCGCCGAGGCGATCGGAAAGAAGATCCTTGGCGGAAACGGCAATGTCGAGCTGAAGAAGGTCGACACCTCGACCCGGATTCCGCTGCTGCAACAGGGAGAGATCGACCTGTCGGTCGCCACCATCACCATCACCAACGACCGGAAGAAGCAGGTCGACTTCAGCGAGCCCTATCTCCCGTCCGGCATGGCCATCATGGTGCCGTCGAAGTCCTCCATCACCTCGCCGCCGGACCTGCGAGGCAAGACCAACTGCATCACAGCAGGCTCGGTCGCTGGTGATCTGGTCGCCAACGCGCTTCAGTCGAAGTACGGGGTGAGCACCCAGCGGACCGTCCTGGACAGCTACCCGACGTGCCTGCTTGCGCTCAAGCAGGGACGCGTCGACTTCATCGGCACCGACCAGGGCACCCTCCTGGGCCTCGCCAAGGGTGACGGCGACGTCAAGGTGATCCCCGGACTGCTCACCGACGAGCCGTGGGGGATCGCCGTCCGCAAGGGCAACGACAAGATGGTCGTCGCTGTGAACAACGCCCTCAACGAACTCTTCCGCGACGGCACCTGGGCAAAGCTATACAACAAGTGGCTCGGGCAGGCCCCGCCTCAGGGCTGGCCGCCAGCACAGTAAGACCCGTGGCACACGTCCGACGGTAGCGTCGCGCACCCTCGAACAAGACTGAGGAACAGCTGATGAACGTTCTATGGGACTACCGGGAACAACTCCTCAATGGCGCCGTCACAACGATTTGGGTGTCCATCCTAACGCTGTTCCTGAGCACGGCACTAGGCCTCGTGGTCGCTGGACTGGCCAACGCCGGCGGAGCGGGACACGCGCTCAGCCGGGTCTACGTCGAGATCTTCCAGAACATCCCCTACCTGATCTTGGTGTTCATCTTCTACTTCGGGTTGGCGCAGGTCGGTCTACGCCTGTCCGCGGTTCAGGCCGTCATCGTCGGGCTCACTCTCTACAGCGCGGCGTACACAGCTGAGGCGGTCGACAGCGGAATTCGAGGAGTCTCGGACGGGGAACGACGGGCAGCAGTCGCCACCGGGATGGACCGTCTCACCATCTTGCGTGCGATCGTCTTGCCCCAAGCGGTGGTGTACTGCCTGCCGAGCCTGACCAACCAGTGGGTACGTGTCATCAAGAACACCACGGTCCTAGCCGTCATCGGAGGCGGCGACCTGCTCTACGAGGCCAACCTCGGCTCGGCCGAGACCTACCAGGTCTTCGCCTTCTATGGGTTTGTCGCAGTCGCCTACTGGATCTTGATCATTCCCCTGACCAGGGTCTCCGCGCGGGCGGAAACCGTCAGGGCGTGGCGCCGAGCGCAACTAGGCCTGCCCACCCAACAGCGCACAAGGAGGACGGCATGAGCCTTAAAGGCTGGTCAGCGCTGTTCACGTCCGACAACCTCCGATTCCTGCTAGACGGTCTCTGGGTCACGATCTGGGTGACCGTCCTGACCGGCGCCATCAGCACGGTTGCTGGTATTGCCATCGGGTCGGTGCGCTCAGTCAACACCGGCCTGGCTGCGCTGCCACTGACCCTCTACATCGAGGCGTTCCGCAACCTGCCGGTTCTCGTCCTCGTCTTCTTCCTCCGCTTCGGCCTACCCGCTACTGGGGTGCCGGTCGGCAGCTACCCCGCGGCTATCGTCGGGCTCTCCCTCTACGGGTCTGCCTTGTGCGCCGAAACGTTCCGGGCAGGAGTGCAAAGCGTGGGAACAGGTCAGGGCAGGGCGACGCGCGCCTACGGCCTGACGACCTTCGCCGCCTTCCGGCACGTGATCTTCCCCCAAGCCTGGCGGATCGCCATGCCCGCCTACGTCGGGCAGCTGATCGTCCTACTCCAGGCCAGCACCCTGGTCAGCGCCGTCGGCGTCGTCGAGCTCACCGGTGCCGCCAGCGTGATCTACAACCGCGACTTCAACCCGTTGGAGACCTTCCTGCTGCTCGCGGTGATCTACCTGGTATTGGACAACGCCCTCTCACTGGCCCGACGTGTCATCGAGCGCAGGAGGAGCAAACGCATTCGAGGAGACCAGCGCAAATCAACCGCTACCGCCGCGGTCGCGCAGATGGGATAAGCGGCTCTACGCAGCCGAGCTTAGTGGCCGGGCTCGGAGTGGTGACGGGTGGGCAGTGTGCCAGGTGGCCTCAACCTCGACGTGCGGGGTACCGCTGCTGCCGGCGAACCCCGGGCTCGACAAGGAAGGTGTTCGATCATGGATGTGAGAGAGCGTGTGCGGGTGTTCTGTGAGCGGTTCGGGTTGCGGTGCCCGATCGTGCAGGCGCCGATGGCCGGGGCCTGCCCGCCCGAGCTGGCCGTCGCGGTCGCCGAGGCTGGTGGAATGGGTGCCAGCGGGGTGCTGCTGGATGCCCCGGAGCGCATCATCGAGTGGGTTCAGCAGTTCCGTGCCGGTTCCCTGGGGGCATTGCAGCTGAACATCTGGATTCCGGATGCGCTCCGTGACGATCGGGACAAGGTCGAGGCGGCCGCTGAGTTCCTCGGCCGTTTCGGGGCACCTGGTGATCCGGGTGGGGCGGCGCCGGTGTTCGCCGCCCAGTGCGAGGCGATGCTCGAGGCCAGCCCGACAGTGGTCTCCTCGATCATGGGTGTGTTCGAGCCGGACTTCGTGCGGCGGCTGCACGAGCGTGACATCGCCTGGTTCGCCTGTGCCACCACTCTGGATGAGGCGCTGCTCGCGCAGGACGCCGGCGCGGACGCGATCGTGGCGCAGGGCATGGAGGCCGGTGGGCATCGGGGCAGCTTCGACCCCGAGGCCGCGGAACGTGCTCAGGTCGGGCTGTTCGCGCTGCTGCCCTGGTTCGCCGACCACCTGCGAGTGCCGATCATCGCGGCGGGCGGTGTCGGCGACGGGCGTGGGATGGCCGCTGCGCTCGCTCTTGGCGCAAGCGCTGTCCAGGTCGGTACCGCGTTGCTGCGCACACCTGAGGCGGCCATCGACAAGGACTGGTCGGCCTCGCTGTCGGATTTGGCACCGGAGGCCACCGTGCCTACCCGCGCATACTCGGGACGGTTGGGCCGGGCGATATCCACCCCTTACGTGCGGGCATGGACCGAGCCCCACGCTCCGGGCCCGGCGCCCTATCCGCACCAGCGTCGGCTCGTGGCCCAGTGGCGCCGAGGTACGACCGACGGTCTGGACCGTGTCAACCAGTGGGCCGGACAAGGCGCCGCACTGGCCACCACCGAACCGGCCGCGGCTCTGGTCACGCAGATGTGGCGAGACGCGTCCACCATCCTCGCCTGACAAGCGCCCGCCGTAGCCCGATCCGGGCACGCTCACCCCGGTATCGACCGGCTGACGCCCACGGTGGCCCTCCTGGTGAGCCCGTTCAGTCCCTCGCCGGCCACCGGGGTGGGTCGACCTAGGGGTTCGGCGGACCGCGGGCCCGTCGAGCGGTGGAGCGGTGGAGCGGCCGTCGGTCGTGACCTTCTCGGCGTCGAGCTTCAGCTCGCGGCGGACCAGCTGATGGGCCAGATGGTGTTTCGGGCGACTCGTCGCCCGACGCGGCCGCGGAGGACCGGGGAACGGGCACCAACGCGAGCCGTCGGACGGCCGGCATCGAGGTGGTACGTGCCGAGCGGCATCTGACGATCGTGGAGTGCCGCTCGCCGCGGCGGGTTGGGGTCGGGCCTGGGTGGACGCGGTTCCCGGTTGCCCGGCTGCGCTGCACGAAAGCCACGCGGCTGTGGCCGCACTACTGGCGCCGCGACGAGGTAGCCCTGCTGCTTGGTGTCGTCGAGGAAGACGTGCCGCATCACCCCGCTCGCCGCCCAGCCTCGACCGACGCGGCCCTCATCCACCCGGACCCGGTCATCCTCTCCCGGTACCCCTGCACGGTCCGCCCACGGGGTGGGCCGGGTTGTGCACCAGCCTGGTGGACAACCCGGCCCGGCCGACGGGCGTCTACCTGTGTGCGGGGCAGATGAGCTCGGGGGCGGTGGCCCACCCTGCGGTCACCAGCCAGCGTCGGGCTGGGTAGGCCACCGAACCGGTGGCGCTGTCCTCGGCGAGGGCCCCGGTGATGATGGGCCCGTCCCCGCAGCGGGTGCACTCCACGTCCACCACCGGCCCCCGCGGGTAGCAGCTGCGGCAGTGCCGACCCTCGACAACAGCACCTGGGTTCTCAGGGTCCGGGTGCAGCCAGAGCACCGCCAAATCAGCGCACAGCTGCATCGCCTCCTCCCGGGTGACGGGCTCGTGCCCACAGGACGGGCATGCCCGCACCGACCGCTCCCCCACCACCGGCCCCTGCTCGGGCCGCACCACCACAGACGGCGGGACTATCGGCGACACGGTGCCGTCGGGGCGGGCGGTCTTGAGGTGGCGGTACAGGGTGGTGCGGCTGACCCCCAACACCTCCGCGACCTCGGTCAGCGGGGTCCCGGCCGTCACCATCCGGGCGGCCTGCTTGGTCTTCGCCACAGTCATCACCGTGGGCCGCCCGCCAACCCGGCCCCGTCGCCGCGCCGCAGCCAGCCCGGCCATGTGCGTTCCCGGACAGGTCACGCTCGATTATGTGGACAACCGTAGCGTGTCAACGTTCACGGCGTGACCCACGCGACCCACGCGTCCAGGCAAGCAGGGACAGTCAGGGACGGTAGGTCGCGAGGATCACGCCGGTGCGGGTGGCGGCGCTGTCGACAAGCGTCAGCGACATCCGATCGTCCGCCGGACCGAACAGACGCTGGCCCGAGCCGAGCACGACCGGGTGGATCATCAGGAACAGTTCGTCGACCAGCCCGTGGGGAAGCAGGGACCGGAGGAGCTGACCGCTACCCATGATCACGAGGTTGCCGCCGGGCTGCCCGCGCAAGGCAGCGACCGCGGCTGGGACGTCGCCGCTCAGCAGCCTCGAGTTCGGCCACGGCAAGTTGATGTCGGGCTTCGAGGAGGCGACGTACTTCATCGTCTGGTTCAGGCCGTCCTTGAACGGGCCGCCGACCTCGTTCCAGTGGCCGAGCATGTCCTCGTAGCTGAGCCGGCCGAAGTGGTCGACTGCGTTTGGACCGGTTGTCGCGCCTGAGGCTCCGGGCGCGCTGCGGGCTTCGTACGAGCAGGTGTTCCTCTACGGCCGCCTGCGTGAGGCCGCGGCCCGGATCAACCCTCACCTGGCCCCGTCCGTGATCGAGGAGGCGGTCAAGCGGGTGGATCGGGCGGAATCGCAGAGCGCGATCGCCGAGAACCTGCGCGTCCACACGCTGGTGACCCACGGCGTGCCGGTCGAGCACCGCGGCGCCGACGGCGCAGTCCGCACCGTCCGCGTTCAGCTCATCGACTTCGAGCACGCCGACAACAACGACTGGTTGGCCGTCAACCAGTTCACCGTCGTGCACAACGGGAAAAACAGGCGCCCGGACATCGTCGCGTTCGTCAACGGCATCCCGCTGGTGCTGTTCGAGCTGAAGAACCTCGCCAACGAGCACGCCACCCTCAAGAGCGCCTGGAACCAGATCCAGACCTACTGCCACGACATCCCCGCACTGTTCACGCCGAACGCGATGACGGTGATCAGCGACGGAACGAGCGCGGCGATGAGCTCGTTCACCGGCGTGTTTGAGCACTACGCGCCGTGGAAGACCATCGACGGCCGCGAGGTCGTGACGAGCAAGCCCGCCCTGGAGGTACTCATCCGGGGCGTCTTCGACCAGGACCGGCAAGAACCAGGTCGGGGCGGATGTAGGCCTGTCGCCCCTGTATCCACTCGGCCATGTCGGCGGGAGAGGCGTAGCTGCAGTAGAGCAGCTTGGTGGCGGACTTGTCGTAGAAGGCGAAGAGCCAGTGCAGGTCGCGCCACTTTAGGAAGTGGTCGGGGCCCAGGTCGCGCACGGTCGAGACGCTCTTGCCAGTTGTCGACTTGAGCTCGAAGTCCAGCGGCTGGAGCAGCTCGGGAAGCTCGAGGCGCGCGTCGATGTCTGCTCGCTTACGGTCCTCGGGTGTGACGAGGTTGAAAAGATTCACCATCTGCTGCTCGCGGGCGTCATCCTGGGCAGGCATGAGTCCACCTTCCCCTACCCGAGGCGTTCCCGGTGGCAGAACCGCCGCGCGCCCCGCGGCGCCGGCGCCGCCGACCTCGGTGGTGGTCCGTGACCGGTTTCGTCGGCAGAAGACGCGCGACACCACCCCCGAATTGGCGCTGCGACGCCTCGTGCACGCAGCTGGCCTGCGCTACCGCGTGGACGTCGCCCCAGTGGCGGGACTGCGGCGCCGCGCCGACCTGGTGTTCACACGGGCACGGGTCGCCGTGTTCGTTGACGGATGCTTCTGGCATAGCTGCCCTGAACACGGCACGCGTCCGAAGACCAACGCCGGCTGGTGGGCCGCGAAGCTCGAGGCGAACGTTCGTCGCGATCGTGACACCGACCGGGCCCTACGGGCGGCGGGGTGGGTGGTGGTGCGGGTGTGGGAGCACGAACCCGCCACCGAGGGGGCGGCCCGGGTGAGCGCGGCCTGGCAGGCCCGCCGCAGCGAGGCCTGACCGGCGACCGACTGCAGATCCGGCAGGCTCGGGTTGCCCGGCGGGGCGAGGAACTCTCCCAAGCTCTTCTTCGTCGAGTTCCGGGAAAAGCCGACCTCGAAAGGACCTGCGATTATTTAACGTCGGTCGGTTCTGGTGTGTCGCGGGCTGTGGGATTGAGCGTGTAGTTCCACTCGCCGTGGAACGCATGGCGGGTGAGGATGCCTTGGT
>JAABVA010002004.1_pt1 | contig 20776 bp, 18 predicted proteins | sample 5560331 | NCBI WGS metagenome assembly JAABVA01 (sample SAMN12812661, study PRJNA571458) | rock metagenome | isolation source: Antarctica rocks | place: Antarctica: Victoria Land, Mt New Zealand sud | collected 2016-01-07
GCGACAAGCCACCGGGGCCGCGCGCCAACGCCAGGCGCAGCAGGTCAGCGCCACTGTCGAGCGCACGCCTGCGCTCGATCGCCTTGGTTTGTCGGGCGAGGCTGTCAAGATCGAGAGCGGCGGGAAGCCGCCGCAGCAACTCTTCAAATTGATCCGCCGGGAGAGATGCTGTGTTTTGCATCTGCCCAGGATCGGGCCGACCCACGCCAGATCAAGGGCTATCTTAACGCCAATGGGGGCAACCACCTCTGTCCCGAGCGGGAGCAGGGCCACGCCGCCCTGCGCCGAACTGTAAAAGGAAGGCGGGGGGGGGCCGTAAACGATATCGGCGTCGAACTCGTCGGCGAGGAAGCGCGCGTAGTCCACCCCCGCCGCGATCCGGACATCCAGCCGGCGGGTTTCGGTCATGAGGCGGCGCAAGCGCGGCAGCAGCCACTGCGCCGCGAAGCTCGGGGCACAGTGAAGCCGCAGGATGTTGTGCCCGGACCGCGCCGAAAGCTTGCTGACCCCAAGCTGCAGCTCACCGAAGCCGCGCTGGACATGGTGCATCAAGAGCTCGCCCTCCCCGGTCAGGCGGATCGCGCGCCTTTCCCGGACAAACAGCATGACCCCAAGAGAGCGTTCCAAGCCGCGAACCGCGTGGCTGACCGCGCTCGGCGTGAGGCTCAGACCCTCTGCGGCCGCCCGGAAGGAGCCGGTACGCGCGGCAGCCTCGAACACGCGCAGCGCCGAAAGCAGAAGGGGAGGTTGCGTCATGGTGGGGCTATCGTGGCCGTTTCCTTGGCTGCCGCAATAGTCCCGCGAGCCTGAGTGCCACGCCCTTTTCTCGCTCGTGTAGATCAGTGGCGAGGCGCTGTTGCTCGCCGCCTCCGGCCCTATCTGTTGACTTAACCAACACACATCGTTGATAATATCAACTCAAAAGTGAGGCAAGCAGTGAGACTTTCGCCGGCTAACTGCTGCTACAATGCTGCCACACCCGCGCTGGCTGGTCTTGGACCACGTCATTGGGTGCGGTGGGCGACATTCTGGAGGCAGAAGTGCCCAGCTTCCGTCAGCTAGAGTTTCCCGCACCTCCCGCATAAGAATGGGATGCCTATGGCAAAGGCCGCACGACGCCCGAGAGTCCAGTCCTCTAGCGAAATCCCGATCCGCGATCTCATCTCCTACCGGCTGGCCCGGACATCCAGTCTAATGTCGCGGGGCGCTGCGCTTCGCTACAGGCGGGAGTTCGACGTCAGTCTGGGCGAGTGGCGGGCGCTCGCGCTGCTGGCGACCGGGGCGCCTCAATCGCTGATGCAACTCGCTCGCGCAGCTGGGCTGGACAAGGCGCAGATGAGCCGGGTCGTGGCCTCGCTGATCGAGCGGGACCTGGTTGTACGCGATACGGCGCCTCAGCGCGGCCGGGCTGTTGAGCTGAGCCTAAGCCCGAGCGGGCGCGAGACCTACTCTGGCCTGATTGCCGCAGCATCCGAGCGTGATAGGGCGTTCCGGAGCGCGCTCGAACCCCACGAACTCGCGACGCTGGACGCAGCACTCGGCAAGCTGGCGGATCAGGCCCGGCGCTTCATAGCAGTAGAGGCGGCTGCTGGCTCGGACGAAGAATAGCCCTCCGCCAGCACTCTACGGCAGCCGGCGAATCCAGGCGACGATGGCGTCGGCCACGGGGCCGGGCGCCTCGGGCAGCAGAGCATGGCTGGTGCCTGGAATGACCACGATGGTGACGCGCTCCCCGAACTCGTTCTTCAGCTCGTTGCGGGTGGAGGCCGGCTTGAATGGGTCGTCGCCGGCCTGCAAGTCCAACAGCGGCACGCGCCCGCCAGCCCACCACGCCGGCTGCGGCGTCCGGTCAGCGGCCTCGCGCTGGCTCCGGCTTGCCTCGGGATACCAGCCGGTGAGCCAGGCCGACGGATCGTGGCCTTTCGCAAAGAAGGCGCCTTCCAGGTAGCGCCGGCGCTCCACCTCCGGAATGGCGGGGTCGGCGGACTTGGTAACCGCGATGCTCAATTCCGGCGGGTAGGTCTTGGCCGCTGCCGCCGCGAGGACGACGCCGCGGACGAGCGCCGAGTGGTCCACGGCGGTCATGCGGGCAACCCAATTTCCATAGGCGTGCCCGACGATGACGGCCGGCCCGGCGTGCTGCGCCTCGATCACCGCCGCGACGTCCCGCGCGAAGTCGTGCAGCGTCAGTCCCTCCATCGGCCCGATGCTCGCGTGCATGCCCCGTGGCTGAGGCCGGAGCACGCGGAACCCGTGCGCCGCGATGGCAGCGGCGACCTCGTCGTAATCCTCCGAATCCCGTCCGCGCGAGGGCAGCATGACCACGAGCGGGCCGCTGCCTTCCGCGATCACGTCGATCTGGGCGTCTCCTGCTGGCACGAGTTGGCGCGTCCGGCAAGGGTCGGCGGCCGCCCCGCCCATGATGCCGATAAGCCCAGACATGACAATCACTCCTCGCAGGAACCTGCCCATCAAAGCTCGCCTCCGATCTTACGAATTTTCGTAGGAAATACCGGCGCGCGCGAGGTCCCAGATGTGGCGTGCCGACCCCGTCCGTTGCTCCTCTCGCACGTGCCCGGCCAGGCCACCCGCGCGCGACACGACAGCCATGGCCCGCATGACCGGAACGGGGATGCCGATCTCCAGCAGCAGCGCGGCAATGGAGCCGGTGGCATTGATGGTGACATGCCGTCCCGCAGCCTCGTCCACCGCGGTGCCGAGCTGCCGAAGCAGCGCGACGAAGCGGCCGTCCCGCCCCGCCTCTGCGGCGACAGTGAGCAGCCGTGGGGTGCGGGGATCGTCCGGCTTGTGGGTGCGGTGGCCGAAGCCAGGCATGGGCCGCTTCTCCGCGCGGTGCCGGGCGGCCACATCGGCGCAGTAGCGGGCGGGATCGCTGGCATGCACGCCGTCCGTGAGGATGCGGGCGCAGCCCTCCATCGTGCCCGCGAATACGTCGCCGATGGCCATCAACCCCGCGCCGATCGCCACCTGCACCTGATCCGGCACGCTGTCCGCCATCAGCCGCGCGACCAGCGTGCTTGGGTTGAGCCCGTGCTCCATCAGGGTCACCAGGCAGGCGTCCAGGACTCTTGTGTCCGCCGGCTCCGGCATCCGCTCGCAGACGAGGAAGTAGAGGATTTCCGTGAAGCTGTGATGGCCGATCAACTCGTTCACCAGGTCGCGGCCGCGAACAGTGATCGACTGCGCGTCTGAGGTCGCGATCCGGGTCCGCATCATGCGCCTTGGGGCAGCTGCGCTACGACTTCGAGATATTCCTGGGCTATACGGCGCACCAACTCCCCGGCTGGAACGAGGTCATTCACCAACCCCGCCGATTGGCCAGCCTCAATCTTGCCCTCCGCGACATCGCCGTCCAGCGCCGCCATCTTGAGCGTGCCGGCAGCGAAGGCGGCCTTGCGATCCGCCAATTCCGCTCCGTCCGCCTCCATGGCCAGCATGCGCTCGGCAAACGGGTTCGTCAGCGTGCGGATCATACCGAGCCCACGCCCTACCGTGCGCGTGCTGGTAACCGCCGCGCCCAGGACGGCTTCTTTATAAGCGGCATGGACTTTGGCTTCAGGTGTGGCGATGAACCGGGTGCCGAAATTTGCCGCTCCCGCGCCCAGCGCCAGCGCAGCCGCCAATCCGGCGCCATCGGCGAAGCCGCCGGACGCGATGATCGGCACGTTTCCGCCGAGGGCGCGGGCCACGGCCCGCACGATGACCATGGTCGACACCAGCTCCGCTGGCGGGTGACCGCCCGCCTCCCCGCCCACGACCACCAGCCCGTCCACCCCGGCTTCGGCGGCCTTCAGCGCGTGTTCCTCGCTGGCCACGACGTGGATGCAGACCGCACCAATGGCCTTGAAACGGTTCAGGTATCGTTTCGGCCCGCCTTGGGAGGCGATCAGCACCGGGATGCGGCGCTCAATCAAGAGATCCAGGATCTCATCAGCACCCGGCCGGTACAGCGGCATGTTCACGGCAAAAGGCCGGTCGGTGCCGCCGCGCACCTCGTCGATGGCCCGTGCCAGGTCGGTCAAGCGCATCGGCCCGGCGCCGATCACGCCCAGGCCGCCAGCTACCGCCACCGCCAGCGGCAGGACGGAGCAGGACGAGGCCCAAGACATGCCAGCCTGTACGATGGGCAGGTCGATCCCGAGCAGACGGGTGACGTTCGTCTCGATCTTCATGCCGGGAGGCCCAGCAGCTTGCGGGCGTGCGCGGCCAGCTGCTTCTTCTGCACCTTGGAGCTGGCGGTCATGCCGATCGATTCGAACTCCTCGACTACGAACACGTGGCGCGGCACCTTGAAGCCGGCCATCTGGTCCCGGCACCAGTCCATCACGGCCTTCGGCTCGCACACTTCGCCTTCGTTCGGGATGACGAAGGCGGCAACCACCTCCATCAGCCGCGGGTCGGGCACGCCCACAACGGCCGCTTGGCGTATGGCGGGGTGGCGGTGCAGGACGTCCTCGATTTCGGCCGGCGAGACATTCTCGCCGCCTACGCGGACGATGTCCTTGACCCGGCCGAGGAACTCCAAGCGCCCATCCTCTCCGAGCCGGCCCAGGTCCCCGGTCGAGAGCCAGCCTTCGGGGCTGAGCGCCTCCGCCGTTTCCTTCGGTTTGTCGAAGTAGCCGCGCATCACGTTCCAGCCGCGGACCACGATCTCGCCGGGCCCGCCGGCCGGGCGGTCGACGCCGTCCTCGCCGACGATGCGGATTTCGATGCCGGGCTGCGGCCGCATCCGCGAAGTGATGCGGACCTCTTCCGGCTCCCACCAGCAGGACTGGGCGATGTTGGGGGATGCCTCCGATTGCCCATACCCGGCCACGCACTCCCGGGCGCCCAACTCGTTGATGATGCGCCGCATGATGGCCGGTGATGCAGCAGCCCAAGCCCCGCGCAGCGACAGACTCCGCTGCGGACGGCTGGGGTGGTTCAGCAGCATGAGCGCCATGGTGTCGTTGCCGGAGAAGTGGGTGCAGCGCTCCCGCTCCATGAGCAGCAAGGCCCCCTCCGGCTCGAACCGGTCCATCGTCACCAGTGTGACCATGTGCTGCAGCGCGGACAGGACGGACAGCGTGCTGCCGGCCACATGGAAAAACGGTCGCGCGGAATGGTAGCGGTCCGCGATACGGAAGCCGATGCGACCGCCGGAGACGTAGGCGTTCCCGAGCATGTTGGCGTGGGTCAGCATCACCCCCTTGGGGAAGGAGGTGGTGCCCGAAGTGTATTGGATCAGCAGAATGTCGTCCGGCGCGCAGACGGCCGCCGCCGGAGCGCCGGCCCCGTCCCGGAATGAAGCGAAGCTGGTCGCAGCCGCAGGCACGTCGTCGCCCAGCACTACGATACGGCGCAGGTCTGGCAAGGCCGGATCGGGCAGAGCCGTGTCCAGGCCGGGGCAGATGCCGCGCAGCATGGCGACGAAGTTCACCTTCAGGAACCGGTCGGCCAGCAACAGCGTGGTCACTCGGGATTGGCGCAGCGCGTAGGCCATCTCCTCCCCGCGGAACCGCGTGTTCACCGGCACGGTGACGGCGCCCACAGAGCCGAGGGCCAGGAACAGTGCGACCCAGCGCACGCCGTTACCGAGGCAGAGGCCCACGTGCTCGCCCCGCCCAATCCCTGCCTTCACCAGCGCGACCCGCAGGCTCGCCACCTCGTCGGCCAGTTGCGCGTAGGTCAACCGCCCGTCAGAGGCCACGATTGCCTCCACATCAGGCGCAATGGCGACAGCGCGGGCCAGCGCGTCGGCGGTGGTGAGCGGGCACATGGAAGCGAGGTTCACGCTATTCTCCCTTTGCAGTGCCGACATCGCGAGCGAAGCTCTCGATTCCGCGCCGCCAGCCCCCGTCGGCCAGAACGCGCTCGATCCCTGCCATCTCGATGCGGATGCCGGTCGTGAGCGCGACCTCCTCGCCCAGATCCACGGCCTGTTTGGTCAATGCCATGGCAAGCGCCGGGGCTTTGGCGATGGCGGCGGCGATCTCCTCCGCCGCCGGGCCGACCTCGTCCACGAGGCGCGCGACCAAGCCCAGCCCATAAGCTTCATCTGCCGGCATCGCCCGGCCGGTGAACAGCAGCTCCTTGGCCCGGCGCTTGCCGATGACGCGCTGCAGCCGCTGCGTCGCGCCCACCGTGCCCCATTGCGGCTCCGGGAAGCGGAACGTAGCGGTGCGGGAAGCGACGATGAAGTCGCAGGCCATGGCGATCTCGCCGCCAGAGCCGACCACCGGGCCATCGACCACGGCGACCACCGGCTTGCTGCACCGTTCGATGGTCTCATAGGCGGCGAAGGCGGCCAGGCGGCGGCTGCGCACCCAGGCCTCGTCCTTGCCCTGCCGCTCCTTCAGGTCGGCGCCGGCGCAGAACACCGGACCGGCCGCGTCGAGCAGCACTACGCGCACCTCCGTATCCCCGTCGAGCGCCGTGAAGGCCTCCCGCAAGGCGTGGCACATCGGAAGGTTCAGGGCGTTGCGGGCCTCGGCGCGGCTGAGGGTGACACGCGCGATGGCGCCATCGCGCCGCAGTAGGACTGAGGTGTCAGCCATCAGATCGCTCCTTCGGCGCGCAACGCGGCCATTTCGGCCGTGTCTAGCCCCAGTTCCTGCAGCATGGTGTCCGTATCCGCCCCGAGCAGCGGCGGGGTGCCCGCGGCCGGGTCGTCAAACCCCTCGAATCGCAGCGGGTTGCGCAGGGCGGGGAACGGGCCCTCCGTGGGGTGCTCGAACCGCTGCACCACGCCGCGCGCCTGCATATGCGGGTCGTTCAGGATCTCGCGCACGCTGTTCACCTCGCCAGCCGGCACGTCCGCCGCCCGAAGCGCCTGCGCAAGCGGCCCCCGGTCGCGCCGGGCAATCGCCTCCCGCATCGCCTGCATCACCCGGTCCCGGTCCGCGACCCGTCCGGCGTTAGCCGCAAGGGCCGGATCCGCCGCGAGATCGTCCAAGCCGAGCACCCGGCAGATCGCCGTCCAGTGCTGGTCGCTGCCGCTGATGTGCAGCCAGCCCCCATCCAGGCACTGGAACGCGGCGGAGGGCACACGGCCCATGTGCTCCGTCCCCGTCCGCTGCGGGTCCTCGTCGAGCGCGAACAGCCGCATGGCGGCCAGCGTCAGCAGGCTGGCCTGGGCGTCCATCATGGACAGGTCCACATGGCAGCCGCGCCCGGTGCTGCCGCGCCCCACTAGTCCGGTCAGCACCGCGATGGCGATCCACAGACCAGAGGTCAGGTCCGCGAACGGCAGCCCCACCTTGGCCGGCGGCCTATTCGGGTGCCCGGTCAGCGCCATGACGCCGGAGAGCGCCTGGAAGATGGTGTCGTAGCCCTTGCGGTCCCGGTACGGGCCAGTCTGGCCAAACCCGGTGTTGGACACGTAGATCAGCCGCGGGTTCTCCGCCGCGAGCCGGGCGTAGCCGAGGCCGAGCTTCTCCATATCGCCGGGCAGGAAGTTCTCCACCACAACATCCGTGCGGGCGGCGAGGCGCCGGGCGATGTCCTGCGCACGCGGAGACTTCAGGTTCAGCGTGATCGAGCGCTTGGCGCGGTTGAAGGTAAAGAAGTATGCGCTCTCCCCATGCGGCAGCTTCGGCTCGAAGCTGCGGGACTCGTCCCCGGTGCGCGGACGCTCCACCTTCGTGACCTCTGCGCCCAGTTCCGCTAGGATCTGAGTCGCGAATGGCCCGGCCAGCACCCGCGAAAAGTCCAGGATGCGGACGCCGGCGAGCGGCTTCATTTGCCTGCCTCACGGAAGCCGCGCATCAGCGCGTTCACGTCCCGCCCGGCCGCCATCGCGGCGTCATAGGGCAGATCGGCCACGCGGTAGAACAGGCTTTTGGCCGCCGCCATGGCAAGCGGGTTCGCCACGGCCCAGGCGCCTGCAATTTCCAGCGCCGTGTCCAGCACGGCATCCGGGGCCACCACGCGGTTCACCAGACCCAGGGCATGCGCCTCCTCCGCCCCCAGCAGCCGGCCCAAACTGATCAACTCGAACGCCACCTTGCGGCCGAGCTGCCGCTGCAACCCGGTCATTACCAGGGCGGGCACGATGGAGTGCTTCAGCTCGGGGTAGCCGAACTTCAAATCCGTGCCCGCCACCATCATGTCGCAGCCGATGGCCAGCCCGGCGCCGCCGCCCACCGCTACGCCGCGCACCGCGGACACTACGGGCTTAGACAGCTTTTGCAGGATGGACTGCGTGCGGCAGGTCAGGTCTGCACGCTTCACCACCAAAGGCTGGCGCCCGGGCGTCAGGTCCTTGAACTCCGCAAGGTCCGCCCCGGCGCAGAAGCCACGGCCTTCGCCGGTCAGCACGATAGCGCGCACGGACTCGTCGGCGTCCGCCGCCTCCAGCGCATCCAGCAGCGCTTGGGTGAGCTCGGTATTGAGCGCGTTCAGCTTGTCCGGGCGGTTCATCCGCAGGATGCGGAGGGCGCCTCGGTCCTCGGTCAGCAGCATATCAGACATGTTCGGGGCTCCGTTCCGGCAGCAAGCCGAACCCGGCCCGCGCCACCATGCTGTGAAGGTCTCGTCCCAGTATCTGCTCGCAAAGACGGGAGGCGGCGAGCACCGCATCCCGGTCGAGGCCGGTCGAAAGCCCCTCGGCTTCGAGCAGATTGACTAGATCCTCAGTCGCGACGTTGCCGGTCAGGCCTTCGCCGTACTGGATTTGCGCCGGGTGACCGCCCACGCCGCCGAAAGCGCTGTCGAAGTAGCGGCACCCCGCCTCCAGCGCCGCCATGCAGTTCGCCAGCCCGGTGCCGCGCGTGTTGTGGAAGTGCGCCACGGGCGTGATGCCTGGCACCTCCTCGGCTAGCCGGCGGAACAGCGCGCGCACGGTGGTCGGCGTGCCATGGCCGGTGGTGTCGCCAATCGAGACGAGTTCCACCCCTAGCGCCGCGAAGCGCACCGCGTCGGCCACGACCACGCCAGAGTCCACCACGCCTTCGAACGCGCAGCCGAGCGCCATGGAGATGACCCCCACCAGCCGGAACCGCCCGGCGGCGAGCCCCACCATCTCCGCCACGGCTTCCCACTGCTTCGCCCGCGTGGTGCGCAGGTTGCGCTCCGTGTGGCTGTCGGTGGTCGAGACCAGGAGGCTCAGCTCCGTCGCACCATGCCCGGCGTCGAGGTCGGCCAGGGCGCGGCCGACCGCGCGCGGGTTCGGGCACGTCGCCTTGTAGTGCACGCCTGCGCCGCGCTTGATCCCCGCCAGCACCTCCGAGGCGTCACGAAAGGCTGGCACGCGGTCCGGATGGCTGTAGCTGGTGGCCTCGACGCGCCGGAACCCGGCCGCAGTGAAGGCGTCGATGGCCGCGATCTTCTCCGTAGTGGCCAACGCAACGGTTTCGTGCTGCAGCCCGTCGCGGGCGAAGCACTCGCAGATGACGATCGGTTCGGACATTGCTCCCCGCTTTTCGGTGAGGCGCTGCTGCGCCAGTTGAGGCGTGCTTATCTTCGAGCGTTGATGATGTCAACAGATTGTTGTTGACAATATCACCTCGGTCTCGATACCAGCGGCATCGAACGGCGCCGGCGCGTAGACGCCAGGCAGGGGAGGCAAACGCCGATGGGACAGGTTCTATCCATGCCTGGGCAAGCGAGCAGCACCGCATCATCAGATGCCGTGTACCGCAAGGTGGCCTGGCGCCTGATGCCGTTCATCCTGCTGTGCTACGTCGCCAACTATATCGACCGTACCAACGTCGGCATCGCGCAGATCCACCTGCGCACGGACCTCGGCTTCTCCGAGCAGGTGTACGGCATCGGCGTCGGCCTGTTCTTCGTCGGCTTCATTCTGTTCGAAATCCCCAGCAACATACTGCTGGACCGCATCGGCGCGCGGAAGACGCTGCTGCGGATCATGGTGGGCTGGGGCGCGGTCTCTGCCGCTACCATGTTCGTCAGCACGCCGGTGGAGTTCTACGCCGCCCGCATCCTGCTCGGCATGGCAGAGGCCGGGTTCTTTCCCGGCATCCTGCTGTATCTCACCTACTGGTTCCCCTCGCACCGGCGCACGCGCATGACGGCGCTGTTCTTCCTCGGGTTGCCGCTCTCCGGCATTATCGGCGCCCCGCTCTCCGGCTGGATCATGCACGCCTTCGCCGGCGTGGGGGGCTTGCGGAGCTGGCAGTGGCTGTTCCTGCTCGAAGGCATCCCCTCCGTCCTGCTCGGCATCACCGCGTTCTTCGTGCTTAAGGATCGCCCGGAGGACGCAAAGTGGCTGAGCGCGGAGGAGAAGGCGTTGATCGCCGCGGACCTCGCTGGCGAGCAAGCTGCGAAGGGCCACGCGACTGGAAGCGCCCTGCTCCAGGCGTTGCGGGATCCGCGGGTGTACGTGCTGGGCTTGGTCGGGTGCGGCACCTACACGCTCGCCAACGCGGTGTCGTTCTGGTCACCGCTGATCATCAACGCATCCGGGGTCAAGGACGTACTCGATATCGGGCTACTGTCCGCCATCCCGCCGATGCTCGGCGTCGTGGCTATGCTGATCGTGGGATGGCATTCGGACAAAACGCTCGAGCGGCGCTGGCACGCGGCCTGCGCGGAGTTCGTGGCGGCGGGCGCGCTGATCGCGCTCTCGTTCACCATCGGGCAGCCCGTGCTGACGGTGGCGCTAATCTCAGTGATGACGGCGGCGCACTATTGCGGGCTGACAGTATTCTGGGCCGTGCCGTCCGTGTACCTCTCCGACCGGGCGAAGGCCGGGGGGATCGCCATGGTCACGGCTATGGGCTCCACCGCCGCTGCGCTCACCCCGGCCCTGCTGGGCTGGATCCGCGTCCATACCGGCAGCCTCAGCCTCGGCTTGCAGATCTCGGCCGGCATCATCACGCTGGCCGGGATCGTGCTGCTCGTCGGTGTTCCCGCGCGCGTGCTGCGGGAGCGGCGATGACGCGCGTGCGGGCAGCGCCTACGATCCGTCCTAATTGAAATAAGAACCGGAGGAACCATCCATGCCCGTCGGCCGTCGCACCCTTCTCGGCAGCGCACTCGCCGCTGCAACCGCCACCGCGTCCTTCCGGGTCCCAGGGACCGCATGGGCGCAGGGGACCCCGCCGGTGCTCCGCCTCGGCGTGCTCACCGATCTTTCCGGCCCCTATCGCGACACGGGCGGCCCGGGCTCCGTTGCCTGCGCACGGCAGGCGGCCGAAGAGGCGCAGGCGGCGCTGCCGGGCTTGCGGGTCGAAGTGCTCTCTGCCGACCACCAGAACAAGCCCGACATCGGCGCGGCCATCGCCCGGCAGTGGTTCGACCGGGACGGCGTGGACGCCATCATAGATGTGCCGAACAGTTCGGTGGGGCTTGCCGTCAACCAGGTCTGCCGCGAGAAGGACAATGTGTTCCTGGCGACGGGCGCCGCCACATCCGAACTGACCGGGGCGCAGTGTGCGCCGACGACGGTCCAGTGGACCTTTGACAGCTACGTGCTCGCCCGCTCGACCGGGGGCGCGCTGGTCGAGGCCGGGCGCAAGTCATGGTTCTTCGTGACCGCAAACTACAGCTTCGGCCTGACGTTGCAGCGCGAGGCGGCCGGGTTCATCGAGCAGGCAGGCGGCCGGGTGCTGGGCAACGTAACCTACCCCTTCCCGCAAACTACGGATTTCTCCTCGTTCCTGCTGCAGGCGCAGTCGAGCGGCGCGCAGGTCCTGGCGCTGGCCAATGCCGGCGCGGACACCATCAACGCCATCAAGCAGGCGGCAGAGTTCGGCCTTACCAGCACCGGCATGACCATCGCCGCCATGCTGATGTTCATCCCCGATGTGCATGCGCTTGGGCTGGAAGCGGCGCAGGGGCTGGCCTTGACGGAAACCTTCTACTGGGACCTGAACGACCGCACCCGTGCCTTCACGCAGCGCGTGCTGCCCAAGATGAACCCGAACTGGCGACCGGACATGGAACACGCCGGGTCGTACGCAGCGCCGCTGCACTATCTCAAGGCCGCCGCTGACATGGGTGCCGCGGAGGCGAAGCGCTCGGGTGCTGCCACCGTGGCGCGCATGAAGGCGATGCCGACCGACGACGACGCCTTCGGCCGGGGGCGCATTCGAGAGGACGGGCGCAAGCTGCAGCCTGCCTACTTGTTCCAGGTGAAGACGCCATCGGAGAGCAAGGGGCCGTGGGATTACTACAAGCCTCTCGTTACCACGCAGCCGGACCAGGCCACGCGTTCGCTGAGCCAGGGCGGTTGTGCCTTCATTCGGACCTGAGCTGCGCAGAGGAGTTCCCAGCCATGGACCAATTCAGCCTTCCCGACCGTTTCGGACCCTATCCCGAGGGGAGCCAGCCGCAGGTGCCTATCGAGGGCTACCGGAACACGGTGGCCCGCAGTCCCTCACACGCTCCGTTCCGGCGGCCGCTCACGCGCACGGAACTGACCGGGCCGCTCGACCTCACGCAGAAGCTGCAGCCGGGCGACAACAACCTTGCGAGCCTTGAGCCGGGCCGCATGGCCGTTGGCCAACTGATCCACGTCTCCGGACAGGTGTTGGACGAGGACGGGCGCCCGGTGCGTGGTGCGGTCGTAGAACTGTGGCAGGCCAACTCGGCGGGCCGTTATTACAACTCGCTCGACACGCGCGACGCGCCGCTCGACCCCAACTTCATCGGCAACGGGCGCACTCGCACGGACGGCGATGGCCGATACGCCTTCTTCACCGTCAAGCCCGGCGCCTACCCGGTGCCGGACTCGGGCCGTTGGTGGCGCCCGTCGCACATCCACTTCTCGGTACTCGGCCCGTCGTCGCTCTCGCGCCTCGTCACGCAGATGTATTTTCCGGGCGAGTGGCTGAACGCGTACGACCGGCTGATCCACTCCATCGCCGATCCGGCTGCACAAGCACGGCTCGTCTGCCATCCGGTTCCAACGGCCGAGGTTGAGGGGGACTGGCTCGCCTTCACCCATTCGCTGGTGGTGCGCGGCCGCCATGCCACCCCGTCACTACCGTGACCTTCCCGGCTGCCCCGTATCCCTCATGGCGAAGCTTGGTATAAAGTCGAACAGGAACTGCTATGACCGACCGCGTCAATGCTCCGCTGCAGCCGACGGCTTGGCACACAATTGGGCCCTTTTTCCCACGCACCTTCTTCCGCGCGGGCGACAACGATCTTCGTCGCCGGTCTGCCGAGGAACCGCCGACAGGGCGAGGCGAAGCGTTGCTTCTGCGTGGCCGGGTCTTGCAGGAGGGTGGAGCGCCCTGTGTGAACGCGGTGCTGGAAGCTTGGCAGGCGGACGCTGGAGGACGCTTCCGCCACCCGCTCGATCCTTCCTGGCGTGAGGCCGATCCGGATTTCCTCGGTTGGGGCCGTGCCTGGACCGATGACGAGGGCTGTTACGAGTTTTATACGGTGATGCCCGGCGCCTACCAGGACGCGGCAGGAACAAGGGCACCGCACATCAACCTCGCCGTCCTTGGCTCCGGTATCATGCGGCGTCTAGCGACCACCGTATTCTTTCCGGACAAAGACGCCAACGCTGCCGATCCGGTGCTGGGCGCTTTGCCTGACCTGGGACTGCGCGCGCGCCTGGTCGCCGCGCCCGACGGTGAGGTCGGGAACCGGGTGCGCGCATTCCGCTTTGACATCCGTCTACGAGGAGAGCAGGAAACGCCGTTTTTCGAGGACTGACTTACCTGGCGAGACGCCTGGGAAAACATCAACCCAAGGCGCTCCTAGAACGGTGCTTGAAGTAGAGTAGGGCGTCGGCAAGTTGCCTTACGGCACTTTTCCGGCGCCCCCTCCCCAAAGAGAGCATTCAAAATCGTGGGTGCTGATCGGATTGGGTTAGGGTCGGGGCTCACGGGAAGAGGGTGGGCTGGTGCCGAAGCTGGTATGGCGGGTGAAGCTGGTTGCGGAACTGCGGCCTGGGGTGACGACGGAAACCGAAGTTGTCCAAATCGAGCGTGATGAGTAGGCCGGCGTGGCCAAGCGTGGGCTTCGGTTGGACGAGGCGAAGCAGTTCACGGCAGCACTGCAGGCTCAGATCGTGCCGGCGCAGGTGGCTGTGGTGGGTGAACGCCGTCGCCCATGCGTCGAGTGCAGGCGCGTGCTGGCCAGCAAGGGTAATTATGGGGCGAGGTTTCGCTCTCTGTTCGGCGACGTGCCGGTAAGCATCCGCCGGCTGCATGTCGTCCTTGTCAGGGCTCGGGTGCGGCGACGAGCTTTGCGGTCCTGAACCTCGGTGGCGATGCCGTCGCACCCGAGCTGGCCTATGTCACAGCCCGGTACGCGGCGTTGGTGCCCTTCGGCAAGGTCGCGGCTTTCCTGTCTGAGCTGCTGCCGATGAGTGGGGCGCAGAACACGGGCACGGTGCGGAACAGGACGCTGCGCGTCGGCCCGGAGATCGTGCAAGAGCACCTCGTCGCGACGGCGCAGCAGGTTGGTCTCGATGACGGCTATGTGCGCTTCCAACACCTGCGAGACGGCGCCATTTCGAGGTGGTCGCGGGCGAGGTCATTCATGCCGATGGCGCCCAGCACCGCTTCGCCTTCGCCCGCAACGGCCAAGCGATCGCTTCCGAGGCGTTCCGGTAGACGCTCGCTTCGGCGGGCGCGGTATTAGGTAGCAAGCACACCTAAACTCCCATCCCGCCAACTCATTGATTCATATACAATGATTGCCCTCACCAGACAAGGGCGATCCAATGACCGACTACGTGCTTTCGGGCCTGACCAAGCGGCGCGCCGAGCTGACTGGCGCCGCCGACACACTGCACGCCCGACTGGCGCAGATCGGCACTGACCTGGGCCACCTCGACGCTGTGATCCGGCAGTTCGATCCGGACTATGACCTGGGCAGCATCCGGCCCAAGCGTCCGCGCGCCCCGGACGTGGCCGGGCGTGGAGAGATGAGCCGGTTCATCCTGGGGGTGCTGCGGGACGCTGCGGAGCCGGTCACGACGCAAGAGGTTGCGCGGCGACTGATGACGGAGCGCGGGCAGGACATGGAGGACCGCCGGCTTGTGGCACAGACCATGAAGCGCGTTGGGATGGCGCTTAGCCGGCAGAAGGCGAATGGCGCTGTGCGGGCGATCCAGGGGCCGGGAGCGGTAACCCTGTGGGAAGTGGCGCAATGAACGCCCTTCACTTATCAGAGAAAGACCATTTTCAAGGTGTTGACGGGTCTGATCTGACGTTGTGACCTGCTGGCATCTTCAAACACTGCGCTCAGGAAGGCCAAAACAGGTATGCCAAAGGGTCAGGGCGCTTCGCTAGGAATTGTTTATGGGCCATATCATCGAATTGAATCACCCTCTCAACTTGCCTCTGTTGCCGCTATGCAGGAAGCATCCGGTCAAGTGTGGGGACAACCCGCCAGATGGAGCAACATACCGGCTGTTAAAGCCTACCGGGGACCTTTGCCAGGCGGAGCCAGAGGGATTGAATTTACTACGCAGATAGCGCCTCATGTCGATAACCATCCCACCTTAGTCAGGTGGCTTGACACGACGCCCGGAGTATCTGCTGCCCATAATAGTTTTGTATGGATTTCTGTGAACGTCACAAAAAACACTCAGGTATGAAAATGCTTCGTGCTATCGACCGCGAGAGTGCTTCCCACATCAACTTCCAGCCAACTGCGGAGATTGCCGTTCCTATTACATGGTTTAGAGAGAAGGGGATTGAGTTTTACACAGACCTTGATGATCTTGATCAATATGAGTTTGCTGCGTTTTGGTTAGATGGACTGTCATTCGCGCTGATGCATTACATGAGTAGCTTTGACCAAAGCGTATCGCTTCTGATCGGAGGGATAGGCGGCGACAGAACCAACGTGGCTTTTCATGTTTCAGCCATAGCTGAGGCGCTTGGACTGTCACCGTCCCTTTTTTCGTGGAGAGAAAATGGTGAGCATGTCTCGTTTCTCCCAATCGGCGCTGCGTCAGCCTTAGCTTAACGCTGCCAATAACCTGCCCACTGCCGCGACACCGGATGCGCCAGCGCCGCCGCCGTGGCGGCCTGGTGCAGCGCCCCGTTCGGCATCCGGCGCATGTCCTCCCGCCACGCCATCTCGACGGCGTAGGCGGCGAGATACTTGCCGCTGATGTGGTGGTGCTGGCCCAACTCGGCCCGGCGCAGGCGGGAGAAGTAGCTTTCGGCTTGGTTGGTGCAAGCGCCGTCCAGGGAGAACGCAACCGAGTGGTTGATCCGCATGACATCGTAATAGGCGTGCAGCCGGTCCCAGCCGCCGGCCTCGTCGGCATGGACAATGCTGCCCATGGCGACGCGCTCGCGGATCAGGGCAACCGCGTCGGCCTCTTTGGCAACCACGAAGGGAAGCGTCTTGCCATGGCGCTCACGGGCGACAACGACGGACTGCCGCTTGCCGGTCTGCTCTGAGGCAAGGCGGCGGTCCTTGCGGTCGGCCTTCTCGTTCTCCTGCTTGATATGCCCGCCGAAGTAGGCCCCATCCACCTCGATCACGCCGGAAAGCTGGGCTTCGCTCTGCTCCTTGCCGATGGCCTCACGCAGCTTATGGGCAAGGACGAACGCCGTCTTGTACTGGACATCCAAATCGCGCCCGAGCTGCAAGGCCGAGATGCCCTTGACCGCGTTAACGAAGATCGCTGTTGCCGCGAGATAGTCGCGGATCGCGAGCTTGCGGCTGGCGAAGATGGTCCCGCTCGTGACGCTGAACTGGTAGTTGCACGCCTTGCACTTCCAGATGCGGCGGACGGTGTAGGTGTAAACCGCCGTGCATTGGCAGCGCGGGCAAAACGCCGCGCCGCCGTTGTCGGCAAACCTGATCGCCGTAAACGTGTCATGCGCCTCGTCATCGCTCATGCGGAAAATGCTTTTGAGGCTCAGGTTCCGAGCGGCGGCAGTAAGGAGGAAGTGTTGGGCCACAGAACATCACCACAATCAATGTCTATACATCGAATGTGATGATTGCACATCCCGTTGTCAATGAGAATAACACCGTATATGATGATATTCACACCGGTGAAGGGGCGTCGCATGGCGGATGAGACGGACTGGCAGGCGCGCGTGAAGGGCATCCTGAAAGCCGAGCTAAAGAGGCGGAACTTGGGCTACCGTGAACTGGCCGAGCGGCTGGAAACCTTTGGCGTGCATGAGACGGAGCGCAATATCGCCAACAAGATCAGCCGGGGCGGTTTCTCGGCGGTGTTCTTCGTACAATGCCTAGACGCCATTGGCGCGAACGCACTGCGGCTGGACTGAGAAACCGCATGGTCAACGCTCTCTATTACGGCGACAACTTTGACGTATTGCGGGAGAGCATCGCCAGCGAAAGCGTGGACCTGATCTATCTCAACCCGCCGTTCAACTCGCAAGCAACGTATAACGTGCTGTTCCGCTCACCTGCTGGCGTTGGCTCGCAGGCCCAGATTGAAGCGTTTGAAGACACCCAGAAAAGAAACCCGGGTCGCTCGAAAGGGCAGTTATATACGTGCCGAAGCGTTGATGCGGTTCGTTGGCGTAAACCCAAAAGAAATGTCGCACGAGCCACAAACGCAGACGGCGGGCAAAAAGCCCACCGTCGCCACGAAAGCGCCCCGACGCCGAAGGTCAGTTCAGTCGGCGGATAAACAGACCCAGCCGAAGTGAAGCAGGCTGGCTTGGCCAACGCCGGTAATGCTCTCGCACCGTCTCGACTCGAAGTTTGCGAATGCGTGTGTACGAAGCAACGTGAACTCTCAAGGGGTTTTCCTTTCCTCAAATCAGGAAAACCCTTGCCTTAGAGACGTGGACAGCCTAAGCACGGTGGACCCTTCGTCCGTCGTGATCGGCCGCGTCTCAAACCAATACGCGCGCAACCTAGGGATAAACTAGGTTGCGGATCACTCGGATAGGTCACGCGGCCCGATTCCCTCCGGATCGGGCCGCATCTCTTTCCGATGACGGCTGTTTCTGCCTTTCGCACAATCTGGCATACCGCGTCAAGCGCCGTTGTCCTTGAAACGACCCAAACCTCCGCGGCAAGGATTTGGACACTCAAAATTTTCAAGGGGCATTCGTCTCTAGACGCTGGTGTGACTGGCTTTTGCATATCGTGACGCACGATTCGTCAAAACAGCGACCTGACTTGCAATCCTTGACGTAGCCGCTGAACGCCTGATAAACCGACGACACCACGTTGGTTGAGTGATATGGCAGCGACTTTCCTCATTGAGATGCAGGCGCAGCTTAAAGCCCTTGAGGCTGAGCTTGAACGGAATCCCACATATCGGAAGTACGAACTTCTACGCACAACGTACAATGAGCTGTACGAAGCATGGGAGAACTTTGATCGTCAGGAGCGCCCGCGTGCTTCTACGAATACCGTCTCCGCAAAATCAGAACCGGTCGCACGTTCGAAACGAGATGGTTCAAAGGCTGCTCTTGTCAGTGATGCGGCAGCAGAATGGTTTGCTTTTACCGGAAAGCGGGCACAATCTTCCATTGCTCTTGAGGAGCTTAGCAAGCGCAACGTTGAGATCACCGGCAGCAAGCCTTCGGCCACGCTAGCTGCGGTGCTATCCAATGACGACCGTTTCGATAATGCACGCGACGAACGCGGCATCGGGTATGGTTTGAAATCTTGGTCGATCAAGCCGGCTGAGCCAGTCAGATCAGCAAGCCCCCTGTTTGACGAGCCCGTGGGAGATGTTCCAGCGCCCTCTGCTGAGGATGACGCGAACGAACTCCCAAAGCCCGTTCAGGATGCTGCTTGACGGCAGCGCCTCAAGAGATCGGGCCGAAAGTGTGCAACCACTTCCGGCCCGTTTGTAGGCGGTTGACGACCGCAGCTTCTAGTCCGGGTAGGCGCCCGGTGAAGGGAAGGTGTTCCATGCGTAAAAAACGCGCATTAGAACGATAGCGGATGGGCGCTGCATGGGGCTTCGTCAGTCTCGTGCAGCGTCATCCGCCGACCTATCCACATACTACGTACCACGACTGAATCGCCGTCTGCAACCCTGTTGTATGACGTAACGCGATCCGGTACGCATATGCCCTGTAGCTGAACACAGGAGGTCGGCATGAGCATTCATCGGTTAGACGGTCGGAAATCTGATGCTCGGCATCAGGCAGGAATTTCAAGGCCGCTAACCCCAATACCGTTCAGTTAGGCGGTTTTCCAGATCATCGGACGGCACGCCATAGGAGGCTTGTCCGCTGCCGTCGGACACCTGACAGCCCTAACTGAACGGTATTGGGGCTAGCGCGACTTAGGTCCCCTGTTCGCCCCCTTGAACGGCCTCGTTGGCCGTCGCTCGGCAGGGGGAGTTTTGGACGGCGAAAGTGAAACCGTCCTATCCTGCCGTCCGCGCCCTGACATGCCGTGGCGCGGGATGTGCGTTTCCATCGCTGGAGGCTGGGGTTCAAGCAATTCAGCCTTGACCATATCGCGCGGGCCTTGCAGGGCGTTGGGTCTGGCATGTTCGCCCAAACCCCCGCTTCACCATCATGCTCTTGTCCCATAAGGCTTTCACCGTCCGGTAAGATGGTTGACCCGGAAGCACTTCTCCCGGCTCCCTCCGTCTGGAACGGAGATTCAACTCGCCGTTTTCACGGCGCACCCTCTCGGCTCATACGGCTCCCAGTGTTCGGCTGCCAACATGTAGAAGCCACCAATGGGCAAACAGACCCGGCGATGTCCGGATCACTCGTGCCAACCAGTCCCGGGCACCCCTCGAACGATGTCGAAGGGGCTTGAACTTGCGTCGTGCCCATCTGACGAGAAAGGCGTCGATCCGTAGAAGCGTTGGATACAACGCCGACTTGTAGAATTGGCTGTAGTAGTTGATCCAGCCACGGATATACGGGTTGAACATCCGGGCCAGGTCGTCCAGCGCCTTGTCGCTCCGGGTTTGCAGTGACCATCCCCGGATTGCCTGCCGTATCGCCTTCAGTGCTGTTGGGCTTGCTGCGGGGAGAAACGAGACCCCGAACAGCCCACCTCGCCATTTCGCCAGCCTCGGCCGAAACGTGTAGCCGAGGAAGTCGAACTGGATAACCGCATGGTCGGCTCTGCGGTTGGTGTCCTTGCAGTAGACCACCTTGGTCTTCTCTGGATGGAGCACCAGCCCGCATTCATTGAACCTGCGGTCCAGCACCTGGCGCAAAGCCAGGGCCTCGCGCTCGGTGTGGCAGTGGCAGATGATGTCGTCGGCATACCGTTCAAACGGCACGCCGGGCACCTCCCGCCGCAGCCAGGCATCAAACACGTAGTGCAGGAACAGGTTGGCCAGAAGCGGGCTTGTCAGCCCTCCCACAATCTTGCAAAAAGCTGTTTCGGCCCGGGCTGGTCGGATCGGTTGTGGGGAGTGTGCCGTCGACGCGGAACACGACATTGATGTCGTCCTGGTTGATCTCGACCCGCTTGACCAAGGTGCGGATCAGGTCGCGCTGCATGAGCCAGTCGACCTCGCACATGCGGTCGCGGACCCGTTTGGCGAAGTCCTCAAGCCGTCCGATGACGAGTGACAGCGTCGATTGCAGCGCCGCCTCGTCCCGCATTGGCGTGGTGCATGGATCGGTACAAGCAACCTCAATGGTTTATGGAACGTCAAAAACGCATTTGAGGTTAGAATCGGCATAGTTCATACCGCAACGAACACAATTTGACCGTTAATTGCGAACTCTTATCATCTACGCCTGACGGACGGTAAGGCTAAGCAGCTCAAATTGTTCAAGAACCTTCCAGAACTCCGATGCCGATCCATGCACCACGCTGGCTCTTGCCCGCGACCTTGACCGCATCAGCGCCCCACAGCCAGCGCAGGCCCTCCAGCAGGCAGCGCAGCACCTCGCGGGTGCTGGACCCCATG
>JAABVA010002007.1_pt1 | contig 20751 bp, 22 predicted proteins | sample 5560331 | NCBI WGS metagenome assembly JAABVA01 (sample SAMN12812661, study PRJNA571458) | rock metagenome | isolation source: Antarctica rocks | place: Antarctica: Victoria Land, Mt New Zealand sud | collected 2016-01-07
AATAAGTCCGCGACCCTTTACCTGTTCGCACCTGAAGTCTCCACCACACCCACTCTTCAGGTCAACGGAAACCCTTCTCATCCTCAGGTGCGGCCGCACCGCGGCCATCGATGATTATCATGCGTGAGTTTTACGCCTTGGGCGCGGTATGGATCGCTTGACATAGATACTTAGACATCTATATATAGATATCTAAGTATGAGGAAACCTGATGTATTACAAGGCTCGCTTGATTTGTTGGTCCTGAAGATTCTTTCGCGGAGGCCGGGACTGCATGGATACGCCATCATGATCGCGATTAAAGATACTTCGAATGATGTGCTGCGTGCCGAGGAGGGGTCGCTCTATCCAGCGCTGCACCGGATGGAAGAGAACGACTGGATTAGTGCGGAGTGGGTGGTGAAGGAGACGGGTCGTCGAGCGCGAATATACCAGTTGTCTGCGGCAGGGAAGAGGCAGCTCGCAGTGGAGGAGTTGCGCTGGGAGACGGTGACTTCGGCGGTGAATCTGGTACTAAGGACGGTATAGCCATGTCGATGTGGACTCGGGTTCGGAATGTGTTTCGTGGGGAGCGGCTGAATCGTGAGATTCAGGAGGAGATGGAGGCACATCTTGCGGAGGCGGTGGCCGAGGGACGTAATCCGGCGGAGGCTCGGCGAGCATTTGGATCTACGATGCGGCGGGGCGAGGAGAGCTACTCAGTGCGGGTGGTGGGGTGGCTGGATTCGCTGCGGGCTGATGTGGTGTTTGGGTGGCGGCAACTAAAGAAGCGCAAGGTAACGACCACGGCGGCGGTGCTTTCGTTGGCCCTGGGGATTGGGTCCTGCGTTACGGCGTTTCGGCTGGTGGATGCGTTGTTCCTGCGTTCGATGCCTGTGAGTGATCCGGCGAGACTGTATGCGGTGACTTTTAAGAGGCAGGCTACGGCCTATCTGCCGAGTTCGTTCGATACCAACTCGTATCCGTTCTTCGAGCGGGCGCGCGAGGTGGCGAAGGGTGACGCCGAGGTAGCGGCGGCATCGACGATGAGCCACGTCGATGTGACCTATGGCTCCGATGCCGAGACAGAGAAGGCACACCGGCAATGGGTGTCCGGAGAGCTGTTCTCCATGCTGGGTGTGAAGCCAACGCTGGGGCGGTTGCTGACGCAGGACGATGATCGCGTCGTAAGTAAAAGCCCATACGCGGTGATCTCGTACGACTACTGGACGCGACGGTTTGGCCATGACCCGAAGGTGATTGGGCGGACGTTCCGCATGCGCGACACTCTGTACGAAATTGTGGGCGTGGGGCCGAAGGGGTTTAGCGGCACGGAGCCGGGAACAGTGACAGACATCTTTGCTCCGGCGAAGATGGCGCCGAGCCTGATGGCTACGAATCAGTTTTGGCTGCGTGTGTTTGTGCGTGTGAAGCCGGGAGTGTCCGTGACGGTGCTGGCGGGTGAGCTGAACGCGGTATATCAGCGATGGGAAGATGAGCGCCTGAAGGCCTTCCCTAAAGCCGTTACAAGCGGGATGGGTCCGAATCCGACGCTAGAGTTGAAGCCGGCGGGAGGTGGCGCTTCGAAACTGCAGAGCGATTATGGAGAGGCGCTGACGGTGCTGGGCGTACTGGTGGGAATGGTGCTGCTAATTGCCTGCGCGAATGTGGCGAACCTTATGGCAGGACAGGCGGCGGCGCGGACGCGGGAGCTGGCACTGCGGATGTCCCTGGGGTCGGGGCGCGCACGACTGGTGCGCATGGTCATGGTGGAGAGCGCGATGCTGGGTGCGATGGCCGCCTCGCTGGGCTTGGGATTTGCGTGGTGGGCGACTCCGATGGTGGTGGCGCGGATCAACCCGCCGGATGATCCGGCGCGGTTGGCGCTGGGAGCAGACTGGCTTGTGGTGGGGTTTGCGGTGGCGTTGGCCATGGGTGTGACGCTTCTGTTTGGGTCACTGCCTGCGCTGCAGGCGTCGAGCATGCAGCCGGTGAACGCGCTGAAGGGCGGGGCGGGGCCTGGGGCGAGAACGCGATGGATGCAGGCAATGGTTGCGGTGCAAGTGACGTTCTGCTTTGTGGTGCTGTTTGTAGCGGGGCTGTTTGCCGTGACGATGACGAAGCTGTTGCAGCGGCCGTTGGGGTTTGCGGCGGAGCGGCTGCTGCTGCTGGATACAGTAACAAATACAGAGCAGCCGGCGGTAAAGTGGGACCAGATGGCGGCGGCGCTGGGCAACGTACCGGGGGTGCAGCGAACAGCACTGGAGGACTGGCCGCTGATGAGCGGGAACCAGCAAAACGAGCTAATTTCAGTGCATGGAGAAGCGCCGAGCCAGACGCTGGCGTTCTTTCTGGCGGTATCGCCGGGATGGCTGGATACGATGCGGATTCCGCTGGTGGATGGACGGGACTTCCGCGATACGGATGTGACACCGAGTGTCGCACTGGTGAATGAGGCGTTCGTGAAGACATTCTTTGGCGGACGAAGTCCGGTGGGGCAGTCGTTCGATTTGACGCGGCATTTTGATGCGCCGCCGTCGCAGCCGATTGTGCACTACGAGGTAATTGGTGTCGTAAAGGACGTGATGTATTGGAAGGTTCGCGAGGGACTTTTGCCGCAGGTGTATCTGCCGGTGCATCGCGTATCGACCGCAGCGGGAGCGGGCGCACTTCAGCCGATGCGCGGCGAGGTAATTGCAGTGCGAACGTCGAGAGACGATGTTGCGCAGATGGCCGACGAGCTGCGGGGCGCGGTGACGCAGACGGACCCGGAGTTTCGCGTGAGCACGGTAACGACGCAGACGGAGTTGATCTCCGACCAGACGATTCGAGAGCGGCTGCTGGCGACGTTGGCGGGGTTCTTTGCGGGAGTGGCTTTGCTGCTGGCGGCGATCGGACTGTATGGCGTGCTGCATTATTCGGTGGTGCAGCGGGAACGGGAGATTGGGATTCGGATTGCTCTTGGTGCGATGGCGGGCAATATTGTTTGCCTGGTGACGACTCGCGTGTTAGCAATGATCATGGTGGGAGCCGTAGCTGGGCTGGTATTGGGGATGGCCTCTGTACGATATGTCGCTGCGTTGTTGTATGAAGTGAAGGGTACAGATCCGGGGATATTATTGTGGCCGACGGCGTTGTTGCTGGCGGCAGCCGGTCTGGCTTCGTTACCCGTGGTGATACGGGCGGTGAGAATTGATCCGGCTATGATGCTGAGGGCTGAGTGAGATCCACTCCTCTCGCTACGTGTCCGTAAAGTCGGCATATCGGATAAATGGGTTTCAGCTCTCAACTGGCGATAAAGGACAGGCAATTTAACTCATTGAAGTGCAAGACTGAGCCCCTATTTCGGGTTCCGGGCAGGTGGTCGTCCAACTGGAAGTAAAACGGGTTGGTCGCTCAACCCGCCCTTTGGATTCATACCCCGAAGATCCCTGGCCCAAGGCACCGCGTCCAGGATGATCGATAACGTCCTTTATCGTATGTATAGTCCGCGGAGAGAGTCTGACTTGAGGTTTTCCTATAAGGTCGTTTACAAGAAATGAGCCACTGATCCATGCCGAACGTCTTTGGATCACTCTTCGCGTAAGGCCTGCAACGGGTTGGTAGCGGCAGCTCGATGGGCTGGGATGACCGAGGCCGCAATCGTTAGGACACCAACCATACTTGCACTCAGTACCATGACTACCGGGTCAAAGGGGCTGACGTGAAAAAGGAACGAGCGCATCGCGCTGGTTGCGGCAGCGGCGCCTAAGAGTCCCAAGGTGCAGCCTGCGGCCGCCAACTTCAGACCTTCGGCGAGAATAAGATGGACAATCTGCGAGCGCTGCGAACCGAGGGCCATACGGATGGCCATCTCCCGCACGCGGGAAGCAACGGAAAAGGCAACGATGCTATAAATGCCAAGCGCCGCTAGCATCACTGCGGCGAAGGCAAAGCTCGAAATGACTGCAGTGTTAAATCGGCGAGGCGCTTCGCTTAGCGAGACGGCGTCCTCCATAGTCTGCACCTGGGTGAGCGGCAGTTGTGTATCGAGAGAGCGGACCATGGCGCGCAAGGTATTTTCCATCTGCTCCGGCGGCAGCGCCGAGCGCAGCACGATGTACCCGCCGTTGCCATGCACAGCAGTCGGCTGAGCGGAGCGGCCGAAATCCTTTCCCAATTGCGCAACCGGCACGTAGAACTGCTCCGAGGCATCGGCGTCTGGCGTGGTCAGTTTCGCGTCAGCCACCTCGCCCACGACCGTCATCCAGGGGGTGGCGGCTTTCTGAGTGCCGATGTGCATGCGTTTGCCGATGGGGTTTTGATGCGACCAGTAGCGTTCGGCAAACTCATGATTAACGATGACTACGAGCTGGCTATCGGCCCCATCCGAATCAGTGAAATAGCGGCCACGTAGCAGCGGGGTGCCAATGGCTTTGAAGTAGTCACCGATAACTAGGGAAGGAGATGCCGTAGTCTGGTCCGGGCCACGGGGATCCACATAGGCCTCAGCAACGAATGACCAAATGCCGTTGCCGGCGGTAGGAATGGCGTTTGAGAGACCTACGGATTCGACTCCGGGCTGCTGACGTAGCTGCTGGAGCAGCCGGGTGTTGAAGCTATCGACCCGCGCCTGAGTGGAATATTGCAGCTTCGGTAGCGAGTACGTGGCGATGGTGACGTGATCAGGGCGAAATCCAAGGTCGGCCGAGCTCATATTGCTGAAGCTACGCAGCAGCAATCCCGAAGCGGCCAGCAGTATCAGCGCGATGGCGATCTCCAGCACAACGAGAGTGGAGCGCAGACGGGCGTGACCACCACCTGCTGAACCGCTGCGTCCCCCTTCTTTAAGCGATGCGTTGACATTGGTGCGCAGCATAGCGAACCCTGGGGCCAATCCGCATGAAAAACCGGTGAGGAGTGCGAGCAGCAGCGCGAAGCCCACTACGTGCCAGTTGAGCGTGATCTCGTTGATCAAGGGTAGCGTCTCTGGCAGTAAACTTTTGCCCACGTCTAGCGCCAAAGCGGCCAGAGCGACCCCCAGCAGGCCGCCAGCGACGCTGAGGACCAAGCTTTCCATGATCGTCTCCCGCAGCAATACCAGAGTAGGAGCGCCAAGTGCCAGGCGTACGGCCGTTTCTTGCTGGCGGTGAATAGCGCGAACTAGCAGCAGGCCAGCGAGGTTGGCGCATGCGATGAGCAGAACCACAGCGACGGCCATAAAGAGCATGCGCAGCAACGGACGGGCTTGCACCACGGTGATCCGCTGCAGCGGATAGACTACCGGCTGGATGCGAAAGTTCGCCTCGTGAGGAGGATAGTTGCGCATGATCTGCTGGGCGACGACTCCTGCGTCGCTCTGCGCCTGCTCCGGCGTCACGCCCGGCTTGAGCCTTCCCACGAACTGGAGGTACCAGCCGGCACTTGCCTCGGGAGCAAGTTCCTGCGGCGAAAGGCTGATCGGCACCCAAAGCTCGATACGGTCGAGATGGCCGGGAGTGAGCGGAAACTCGAAGCCTCTTGGCATCACTCCAATAACCAGGTAGGGCTTGCGGTCGAGCAGAATCTTTGTGCCGATGATCTCCTGCCTGCCGTTGAAGCGGCTCTTCCAGGAGGCATAGCTTAGCACCGCGACCAGCTCCCTTTGCTGATCTTCCTGGGCGGTGAAGACGCGGCCTATGAGCGGTGAGATGCCCAGCGCGGAAAAGACTGCGGGCGCCATGCGAGAGGCGTTGACTTTGCCGGGCTCACCAATTCCTGAGAGCTCAAAGCTTGTATATCCGTAAGCGCCGAGGTTCTCAAAGGAGTGGGTGTCGCGCGGGTAGATCACTGCTTCTGGACCAGAAGCGAAGCCCGAATCATGCTGGCCCCAGTCGGTGCCGCTCACCTGGTCACCGAGGGTAACCAGGTGGTCGGGATCGCGGAAGGGCAATGGACGCAAGAGTACTCCGTCGACAATGGAGAAGATCGTAGTGGTGGCTCCTATGCCGAAGGCGAGCATCAGGACGGTGGTGATAGCGATCCAAGGCGACTTCTTCAACTGACGGAAGGTGTAACGGGTATCCCGCCACGCACCTTCAAGTAACCCGATGCCTCGCGCCTGCCGGCACTCTTCCGCTACCTGGCTTTTGCCACCGAAGGCCATCCGTGTCCGCCGCCGCGCATCCTGCTCTGTGAAACCAGCCATGCGATGCTTTTCGACTTCCTTCTCGAGATGGAAGCGCAGTTCGTCATCCAATTCCTGCTCCATCGCATGCCGTTGAAACAGAGCCCTCATGCCAAATCGCAGATCTCTCAGAATGGACATGATTACTCGCTTTCGAGCACAAGGGCTACTGCCGAGATGAGCTGTCGCCAGGTGTCGGTTTCAGCTTCCAACTGTTTCTTTCCGCTAAGAGTCAGCCCGTAAAATTTTGCCTTGCGATTATTGTCGGAAATTCCCCACTTCGCCTTCACCAAGCCCCGCCGTTCGAGTCGATGCAGCGCCGGATACAAAGAGCCTTGCTGAATACACAGAACGTTTCCCGACACCTGCTGCACCCGTTCGGAGATGGCCCACCCATGCTGCTCACCGAGCGCGAGCGTTCTCAGGATCAGTAAATCCAATGTCCCCTGCGGTAGATCCAGGCTCATACGCTTCTCCCCAGCTACACCTTCAAGAACGTTTTAGCAGTCTTCTTGTAGAAGCGCAAGGTGAGCGGTCCAGGTGGCCTGGTGCGGCGCACTGGCAGGACGGTTCGATTGCGGTTTTGATGCAGAGCGCATTTAGGCTATGGTCGCTACCATAGCCTTGCCTTTTGTTTCAGCGATGTTAATCCCACTGACACTGATCGTCTGGATCGCGAGCGGAACTGCGGTCACCCACGACAACTCCGGTTGTCAGGCGTAGGGCCGCTCGGTTTTGATCCACTCTGACGGAAGGACATTGAACTCCCATTGGGCTTGCGATAGCGCATCCTCGAGCGTTTCGTGATGTGTATCTGTACCCTGACCCGTTTCAGGTTCGTACATGAGGTACTTGCCGTTGCGCCAGCGTCCTTTGGGTTGGGGCAATGCTGACGCTTCCGTCGCCTTCGCGTCAAGCTCCTCCTCATGCGGGGGGCACCCAGCTCTTCCAACCGCTGTTGCATCGCTTCTATGGCTTCCTTATCGCGTTCGATGGTTGTTCTAAGAACTCCCGTCATCCGCTTCCTTTGGCTATTGGTGTAGCCATCACTCCCGAATCGTGAACTCATTTCGTCCCCCTTGAGTAAATGGCTTTACCTTTTCAGATCGCATATCCGTGCTCGATGTGTTTGGCCTTAGCGGGATCTAGCTCAACGGTTTTCCCGTTGTCGAGACGGACGGACAGGGCGTTGTTTTCTGCGATCGCACTGACGGTGCCGAAATCGCGGGTTCGGACGCCTTGCTCTTTGTTCGGAGCGGTGAACTGGATTCGGTCGCCGGTGGCCAGCTCACGCGATTCTTCCCTATAGACGGTGCTTTGGTTGGTTGGTGACTTCAGGTGGACCGGGTTGTAGGCAACCTGGCTGCCGTCTGCGGTCTTGATCGTAAGAACGTTCTTCTTCGCATCAGTGGCTATCACGGTCGCTGCGCTGTTGCTGGCGATGCCGTGCGCTGGATTGCCTGCGCGGTACTGGATGATGTCTCCCGGCGCGTAGTTCGCGGCAACCTTCCGATTGCTCAACTCCCGGTCGATAAGGATGGGAACGGTTCGGCTTTCGGACGTGAGGACGCCTTGGGTCCGCAGATCGGCACGGATGAGCTGGGTAAGCTCGCGACGCTCGGTCTGGTCGGGTGCGACGATGACGGTGTTTCCGGGTCGTGCGACGAAATCGGATGCGACGGCGGCTACGCGGTGGTTGGGTCCGCGAACTCGCGGATGTGGCTTGGCCTGGGTTGTGGTTCGATCTTCTCGGCCGTGGGTTTCGGGCTTTCCGCTCGCTGATAAGGTTCCGCTACGCGATAGGTCTTTTGCCGGAAGTCAACCGCGGCGGTCTTGCTGATGTCGGTTGCCAGCCGTTTGCCGAGTGATTCAGCGTCGTTGGTGTAGATGCGGAGATCATCAGAGGGACGTGAGAAAGCGACGTATCCAAGGCGCGTGTTGATGAGGGCGCGCGCGGCTTCGGTGTCGATATTCGCGATCACCTTGCGCTCTGTAAGCCCCTGGGAGCTGTGCGAGGTCACGGCATAGCCGAATCATCTCAAGCTGAACGTCCTTGATGTAACGCCCGGTTCTTGGAACCCCAAGCTCTTGCTCCAAGAAGCGGGAGACGTTCTTGCCAAGGTCGATCACCGTGAGGTTAGGGTGGCGAACTTGCCACGTGGCAATCCATGCGAGGAGCAATCGCGGTTTGCTGCCTGATGGAAGTCCGTAGGGGCAGTCGGTGGTAATGGAGAGAACGTCGTTGCCGTTGTGCCGCTGCCAGATGTTGGCTTTGACGGCGCTATGAGGGAGACCGAATTGAGTTGTGAAGTAGGGGGCGAAACCAATCACGTCACCGTTGCTGAATTTGTCCGGGGGGTTTGTCAGGATCTCAAACGACGTTCGCTCCTGGGCCAGTTCCCTTCTCTCGGCAAGTGTCTTCGTCTTCCCGTCGCTCACTATCGCTAAACTATTCTTCAATGGTCCTCCTCGATCAAAGGGGGCTGTTTGCGACGGTATCCTCCTCTGGGATAACCGTTAGGCGGGGCTTGTCATAATGGGTGGCTCGGGGTGGTCTCCCTGAGTCATCCATTCCGTTTCTGCGAGTTTAGCTCTCGTTCTTCTCGATCCATTCGGAAAGCAGCCGTTCTACCAGGTCGGACATATCGTCGCCATTCCTCTTCGTTTTCAGCAGAAATGACGCGGTGGCGTGCTTCTTTACGTTGAGGAGAAAGCTAAAGCCTTTCCGGTCTGGGTCCTTGTACTTGGCGAGCTTCGTTGGAGTCTTCGCCTGTCTTGTCGTTGCCGGCGGCCGCCTGGTCTCCTCGACGGGCTGCGGGGTCTCCTCGATCGGCTCCGAGGTCGCCGGGGTTTTTCTGCCGTCTACAAGTCCAGCGAATCTACCGGTTTTTGTTGGCATAGCTCATCACCTCATTTGCAACTGTCTGGTATGCATCCCACGCCCGAGCTGCGCGGGGGGCGTCTTTGGAAGTAAAGATGGCTTTGTTGTTCACAGTCGTTCCCGCTGACGCAGCCTTCTCGAAGACCTTCAGCCTCGGGATATCGACTGAGAAAATAGGCACCTTCGACGAAAGCATCTCAGCCCGCAGCTCCGCTGCCTCGGACTCCGGGGGCGGCGGTACTTTCGTCAGCAGCACACGAAAGGATTCCGTCTTCATGGATCGCAGGATGTTGATGGTCAACGCTAGGCCATCGTTGTCCAAGATGGCCGGGACTGCGGGGATAATCAGCAGGTCGCAAGCCTCCATCAACTCTCGCATGTCACCTTCTGAGGGAGCCTGGCCGGTGTCGATCACCGTATGCTCAAAGTTCCTGGCGAGTTTTGCACCCTGGGTCTCGTTCGCCACTCGGAACGGGAACCCGTCTCCTCGCTGGCTCCAAGCAGTTGCGTTGCGTGTGTTGTCGCCGTCTAGGAGCAGGGTAGGCGCTAGATTTTGAAGACACGCGGCAAGATGGACGGCGGTTGTCGTCTTCCCTACTCCCCCCTTCATATTGGCGATGGCTATAATCATGGCGTCCTTTCATTGTAGCCTGATGACTAGTTAGCAACGTAGCGGGATACGTTGCTAACTGTATACCCTAGCAGCGCAACGTCTCGCCGGTGAGGTAATGCGATAGCTAGGAGAGGACATCATTTATGGCGGATTCCCTACTAATTGCCCGGTGATGATGGTCGTAGAAAACCCCGCTGATGGCGTCGATAAGCAGGTAGCGGCGAGTGTCGATGTGCTTATACTGTTGCACTGTCCCGGTACTGCCCATCCACATAAAATCTTTGCACTGAGCGGGGCCTAGAGCCTTTTCTAAGGGAATCCAGCTCTCTCGTGTTTCGGTGGCACTGTCAATCTTCATCGCCTAAACTCCTCCTGAGCCTGTAGCCGTTCCTGGCCGGTCTGCATGGCGTCGGCGTAAGCGTCCTTCTCGTCCTGGCCATCTTCAACCGGAAACACGCCGCCCCCCATTTCGATCTCTTGGCCGGTCTCTAGGTCTCTTCCAAAGAACCGTATACGCCAGCCTCCACCCATGGGGAGAGGCCGTGGCTCGATCTCGTAGCGATTGCTTCTCATCCTGTTCGCGTTGGTGATGTGCTGGTCGCTCATGCCGCCTCCTGGTCTTCGTTCTGTTCCTCGGGCTGCATGATGGTGACTTCCCCGTCTTCATCTTCCGCATAGCAAGCTCCGCAGATGAGAGAGGTATCGGGCTTGGCCCATGCGTTCGTGCCGCAAGTGCCGCAGGTGTATTTGGTCTTGCTGGCCGTCTTCTTCTTGCGCTCGATGCCGAACGGCTGGGACTGCCAATTGAGTTGAAAGCCGGTCGCGGCGAACTTTGCGTAAGCCTGGTCGTAGCTTCCGCCCTCGATGATGTAGTGGGTGACGCTCTGGCCGGTCTCTTTCCCGCCTGGCTCTCCAGTGGTGGACGGGTAGAGGCCAACCGCCTTCATCTTCTCGGCCCATTGCTTATCGTGGTAGGCGCGACGGGGAATCTTGCCGTAGGTCTGCTGCCAGACATGGACCATCTCATGAGCAAGGGTAGAGAGAATGAGTTTGTCGCTCCTGCCGGTGAATACGTCCGGGTTCATTGCCAGCTCGTGCGCCGTGCCTTGCTCGATGCGACCGGCGAAGCGGTTGGGAGCGAAATAACCCTTTGCCTTGGCGTGACGCTGCAAGGTGACGAGTACGTGGGGAAGGGAACCGGAGAAAAGTTCGGTATTGAGGAAGTCGTAGGCTGCCTGGAAAGCGCGGTACTCGCGTTCCGTGATAGCAACCTTGGTGCTTGTATCGTACGAAACACTTGCGATCGGCTTTGGCTGGGTGACTGGCTGGTATGCGCTGGTCATGAGGTCTCCTTGTGGATCGGAAGCGGGTTCTCTAATCCCGTCACCGTGTTACCGTTACATCAGGCTATCTTGCGAGCTAGCTAGCTAGATATTAGCGCGAGGACAGGGAAGCGGGGGCGGTCCCTCGGGAGTCGCCCCTTGGTGCTTACTCCGCGTCCTCGTTCGCGTCGCTGATGGTCTCTGCGGGCTGGTTGTTGTAATCAATCCGGCGAATCAGGTTAGCCGTGATCGTCCACGTCCTGTGCTGGACGTTGTCTTTTGAGGTGTAGGAGCCGGTGCGAACTTTGCCATTTAGCAGGATCGCTTCACCCTTCTTGAGAGTTGCGGCGTTCTTGGTCTTCGGCCCCCAAACCTCGACATCGAACCAATCGGTTTGCTTATGCAGGACATTCTTCTTATCTGTCCACTGCTCATTGACGGCAAGGGTGAAGTTGACGACATCGCCGTTCGCGGTTGTCTTGAGTTCGGCGTCTTTGCCGAGATTGCCTTCGAGCTGAATGTTGTTGCGGAAGCTATGCATGGTGGTCTCCTCTGGTGGTTAGATCGGGCCTCAACTCCCTCTCTCCAGCTATTATTATAACAAGATAACTAGCCACAGAGACACCTAGCTAGCGAGATTTATTGATACTTCTTTTGCTCTGAAGCTTCGCTTGCCGATGCTCCCAAAGCGGGCCGCTCGCCCGCCTCACTGGTGCTCGAAGCTCCAACCGAAGGATGTCCCGCGTCTTACCAGCGGGGCATTATGGCCGGGGTTGGCTTCTTTATGGCCGACGTTCTTGGGAGGCTTCCACGGAACCCACAAGGGGGCATATGAGGCTTGGGTCGTTCTTCTCTCATATATTTATTACTTCACAGGCAGCCGTTGCTTGTTCTGCAGGCGGCTTGCCGCCTTATAGGGTGCGAAGCACGATGGCCGGTCTGTTGGGGATTCGTCCTTGCCACCACGTATTGCGGGCAAGAGAAAAGGCCCGATTGCTCGGGCCTTTATGGGGTTCTGAAATCTTAACTACCGGTGTGCTTCTAAGACGGCAACACGCTCGCTGAGCTGGCTAATTACCCGGATAGTCGTTAGTTCACTCTGGGCCTTGAACTCACCCAGAGCTGACATAAGCGCTCTAAACTGAGCATCTGCCTTCTGATTCTGAGATTCGGCCTTCTGATCCTGGGCTTCAAATCGCTGGTCGATGGCTTCGAATCGCTGGTCGATCTGCTTCTGCAAGCTGCTCTCGACGTGGGTGAGCTGGCCTTGAAGATTCGTTACGAGCGTCTTGAGTTCACGCACGTCCGGCGCAACGAGGTCCTGAATAACTTTCTGGACGGTTTGGGCGATGTTTTCGGACATTTGATTCTTTCCTGGATGATACGGCATCGGGTTGGTCTTGGCTTGAATGGTTTGGCCGTGGCTGTTCTCACAGACACGCCTTGGGGGCGTTGCGGGGTGTCCCCGCAGAGAGGGTGAGGGAAGACGCCAGTTTCATCGGCGGCTGGACTCAGGAAGAGACTTCCGTGCGACTTGAAGCTGTTTGAATGATTGTTCTATACGAGAGAATCGTAAGCAGAACCTGCGGTTCCGTCCGCAGTAGCCTATCGACGTCGGCGTGGCTGGTAACGGCCGGGTCGAAAGCTGTCGAGACAACAGCCCTCTGTCTTTTCGACTAAGAGAACTCCGTGAGGCGTTCTCTGCCGCTGCCAGCGCCAAGGCGGTGGGAGGGTCAGGCTGAATGATATGTCCAACAAATGTGAACCGCCGAAGGCACCGTAACCCCCGAAGAGCCAAAGACGCTGACAGGCTCTGGCCAAAAGGCGCGCAGCCGGATGCTCCACCGGAAGTATGGAGTACACGGACACAAAGGCTGCCGGTGTAGAGGTGGGGACTAAGTCATTCGTGTCATTCAAACGGAACAAGGTAAGCCCGATGCCTCGCCCTTCGGGGCAGGCGTTGCCGCAAGGCACGCTGTTGGGGCAGCGGGTAAAGGATGCTGGAAAAAGCGAATGCCGCTCTGTAATGGAGCGGATAGGAGTTGCAACATCACTCCGCTGCGAAAGCAGGCTGACTTCCATTTGGTCGTGGTTGACGAGAGAACTTACAGAATCTTTGTGGGAGGAAATGCAAATGAACGTGGAACCATCCATGTGTGCAGCCTCCGACCCGGAGGCTTAATGGGAACAGGTCAACTGGTCTCAAGGTGAACTCAGGGTCAGGAGACTGCAAGCGCGTATCGTCAAGGCAACACAGGAAGGCCGTCATAGCAGGGTGAAGGCCCTGCAATGGCTGCTGACCCACTCGTTTTACGGTCGAGCGCTGGCGGTAAAGCGAGTGACGCACAACAAGGGCAAGAGTACGCCGGGAGTGGACGGAGCGATCTGGAGCACTCCGGCGTCCAGATACAAGGCCATGGATACACTGAGGCGGCACGGCTATCAGCCGCAACCGCTGCGGCGCGTCTATATCCCAAAGTCCAATGGGAAGCTGAGGCCGCTTGGTATCCCCACGATGAAAGACCGCGCCATGCAAGCGCTGTATCTGCTGGCGCTGCTTCCCGTCGCGGAGACTACGGGCGATCTCAACTCCTATGGCTTTCGACCGGAACGCTCGACCGCCGACGCCATCGATTATTGCTTCTGTGTGCTGGCCCGCAAGGACAGCGCACCGTGGGTGCTGGAGGGTGACATTCGTGGCTGTTTCGACAACATCAGCCATCCATGGATGCTCGACCACATCCCCACGGACAAGGAAGTGCTGAAGAAGTGGCTGAAGGCGGGCTTCATGGAGAATCGAACGCTGTTTCTTACGGAGGCAGGTACACCACAGGGCGGAATCATCTCGCCCACGCTGGCGAACCTGACACTGGATGGGCTGGAGCGGCTTCTTAAGGAAACCTTCCGCGTGAAGCAGATCCAAGGGAAGTCGTACAACCCGAAGGTGAACTTCGTACGTTATGCCGATGACTTCATCATCACCGGATGCTCGAAAGAGCTACTGGAGAATGAAGTCAAGCCACTGGTCGAACGCTTCATGTTCGAACGGGGCTTGCAACTCTCACCTGAGAAGACCTGCATTACGCATATCGAAGACGGCTTCGAGGCAGGCATCTCTCTTCGGAACTCTAAAAGCGAAGCCTTCATCTGTATGTGCGTGGACGTGAGGTTTGGGAAAGCAAGCTCTTCCATATCAGCCATTTTCTGGGCTATGACTGGGATGAGATTTCCGGCGATCAGAGCCTCGAAGAGGCTAAGGATGAAGCCGATTAGAGCGGCTTTGACGCTTCATCCCGCAGTGCCCCCGCCCGCGATATTTGCATCAGATTGGTATTCAAGTACTTTACCAAGAGGCGTCAGTCGCCCTGGTAGTTCGCTGATCCACCCCTCAGCCAAGCCCCGGAGAAGAGAATGAGCGGTAGCGACCTGGATCTGTTGTGCGTCAATACCCTTCGCACCCTTTCGATCGACCAAGTCCAAAAGGCAAATTCCGGCCATCCTGGGCTACCGCTGGGTGCGGCCAGCATGGCCTACGTACTCTGGGATCGTTTTCTCAAGCACAACCCCAATGATCCTCTGTGGCCTGACCGGGACCGCTTTGTGCTGTCTGCCGGTCATGGCTCGGCGCTGCTCTACAGCCTGCTTCATCTCACTGGCTACGATCTCCCGATGGAGGAGTTGAAGCGCTTCCGGCAGTGGGGCAGCCGTACCCCCGGCCACCCCGAGCGCAGCCATCACACACCGGGTGTTGAGGTGTCAACGGGACCGCTCGGACAGGGCTTTGCGAATGGCATCGGCATGGCGATGGCGGAGGCCTGGCTGGCGGCCCGGTTCAACCGCCCGGGACACACGCTCGTGGACCACCACACCTACGGGATCGTGTCCGACGGAGATCTGATGGAGGGAATCGCTGCGGAAGCGGCTTCTCTCGCCGGGCATTTGAAACTTGGGAAAATCGTCTACCTGTACGACCAAAATGAGATCTGCCTGGCTGGGTCTACGAATCTCAGCTTTACCGAAGATGTGCGCGCCCGCTTCGATGCCTATGGCTGGCATACCCGCGCGGTGCCGGACGGAAATGATCTGGATGACATCGAGAGCGCCATCCGCGAAGCGCAGTCAGAGACCGACCGGCCCTCCCTTTTGCTCGTTAGGAACCACATCGGTTTCGGCAGCCCTAAAAAGCACGACACCTTTCAGGCCCACGGCTCCCCTCTGGGCGAGGAAGAGGTGGCAGCGACGAAGGTGGCACTGGGATGGAAATGGACGGAGACGTTCTACGTGCCTAACGAGGCACTCTCCCATTTTCGCGAGGCTGCGGACCACAGCCGGGATCGCGAAGACGCTTGGCATCAGCTCTTCGAGGACTACGCCGCTGCTTATCCTGAGCAGGCGAACGAGTGGAAACAGATCATGGCTGGAACTTTTCCAGTCGGGTGGAATGCGAACCTTCCTTCGTGGAAACCAGGAGACAAGCCGGTCTCTACCCGCGTTGCAGGTGGCAAAATTCTGAACGCACTCGCAGGACGCATCCCGAACATCTTTGGAGGATCAGCGGACCTGAATCCCTCGACTAACACGGCACTGGTGGGTGCCGGCGACTTCGAGCCGCCGACGGCTTCCAAACCCGCAACTCAGGGCCAGGTAGGCGAAACCTGGGACTATGCCGGAAAAAACGTCCATTTCGGCATACGCGAGCACGCGATGGGCGCTGCCGTAAACGGCATGGCGGCACATGGCGGCTTGCTGCCCTTTAGCGCAACCTTCATGGTCTTCTCTGACTATATGAAGCCGGCGATCCGCCTCGGCGCACTGATGGGGCTGAAAGCAACGTACGTCTTCACCCATGACAGCATCGCGGTCGGAGAAGACGGTCCGACCCATGAACCGATTGAGCAGCTCGCAGGCCTCCGGGCGATTCCGGGACTGACCGTAATTCGGCCTGCGGATGGGAATGAGACAGCAGAGGCCTGGACGCTTGCTCTGGAACGGAGTACCCCGACGGTCCTTGTGTTGACCCGCCAGAATGTTCCGATCCTGGACCGGACGCAGGCTATCGACGGCAATGTTACTCGGGGTGCGTACGTTCTGATCGACGGCGAAGGTGGATCGTTCGAGGTACTGCTGATTGGCTCCGGCTCCGAGGTGGACCTTTGCGTACAGGCGCATAAGCGCTTGAAGGAGCTGGGTGTACAGGCACGAGTGGTGAGCATGCCGAGCTGGTCGCTTTTCCGTGAGCAAAGCCCGGAGTATCAGAACTCGGTTATCCCGCCGGAACATCGAAAGCGCGTCACCGTGGAGGCTGCAAGCACCATGGGTTGGGAAGCCTTCGCTGGCCTGGACGGGGCAATGATCGGCATCAATCAATTCGGTGCTTCAGCTTCAGCAGAAGAGGTTATGGCCAAGTTTGGGTTTACGGCCCAGCGCGTCACCGCCGCCGCGCTTCATCTTCTGGGCCGGCATGAGGAGGCCGATCGGGAAACACAAACAGAAACGAATGGCGGCACCGCTGTCGCTCCAACTTCTTCCCAAGAAGGACACTCGTAGTCGGGTCAGAGGCAGATATGGAAACAGTCCTAGAACAACTTCGTACCATGACCACTGTCGTCGCCGACAGTGGAAACATCAACTCGATTGCCGCTTACAAGCCGCAAGACTCAACGACAAATCCCTCGCTCCTTGCGGAAGCAGCAAAGGAAAGTGAGTACCAGCCCATCGTGGACGACGTTCTCCGCACCGCACGGGAAAAGGTTGGCAAAGACGCTTCCAAGAAGGAGGTTGCGGCACAGGCGTTCAAGACGCTGGCAGTCGCCTTCGGCCGCAAAATACTCGAGATCGTGCCTGGGCGCGTGTCGACCGAGATTGATGCGCGGCTGAGCTACAACCGCGAAAAGACTCTGGCTGAGGCAAGAGATGTGATCTCGCAATACGATCAGGCCGGCATCTCTCGCGATCGCGTGCTCATCAAGGTAGCTTCCACGTGGGAAGGGATCAGAGCCGCGGAGATCCTCGAACAGGAAGGCATTCACTGCAACCTAACGCTTCTATTCGGGATGCATCAGGCCGTTGCCTGCGCGGAGGCGAAGGTAACGCTGGTTTCGCCCTTCGTCGGGCGCATCCTCGATTGGTACAAAGCAGATACTGGCAACGACTTTAAGGGTCCAGAGGATCCTGGCGTTCAGTCCGTGACGCACATCTACAACTACTTCAAGCACTTCGGTTACAAAACGCAGGTCATGGGCGCTAGCTTCCGGAACACGGGAGAGATCGTCGAGCTTGCAGGATGCGATCTGCTGACAATTTCACCAAAACTTCTCGCGGAGTTGAATCAGCAGCAGGGACAGCTTAAGCGAAAACTCGATCCCGAGAAGGCGAAGGGGATGGCGATCGAGAAGATCGAAATGAACGAGAGCATCTTTGAGTCGATGCACGCCGCTGATCGCATGGCGAATGACAAGTTGACGGAAGGCATCGAGGGGTTTTCCAAGGCGCTCGTGGGTCTTGAGGAATTGCTGGCTTCCAGGCTGGCATAGATCGAACGTTAACGAATACACCAGCATTGAGAGGGAGACTATGAAGCGATTATTTGTTTGGGCCAGCTTGCTTTCCGGAGCTGCCGCTGCATACCTGATGTACCGCCGTGGTGAATCACTGGCCACCATAGCAAAGAAGATCTCAACTCATCCTGTAGGCACCCTGGCAACTGAGTTGAAGAACGCGCTCTGACCTCGTGGCCGACCTGTTCGGCGGGATCATTGCATTACGAATGGCAGGTGGTAGCACTTCTAGGCCGCCAGGAGAAACCAAATGGCGGACGTTCTACTTTCTGACATTGACGGAACCCTTGTAGATAGCAACACTCTTCACGCTGAGGCATGGCGTCGTACCTTTGAACGTTTCGGCATCGAGATCGGCATGGACGATGCCTGGCGGCAGATCGGCAAGGGCGGGGACCAGGTGATCCCAACCTTCGTGCCGGAAGCTGACCGCGAACGCCTGGAAAAACCAATGAAGGAGTTCCGCAAGGAACTCTTCCACCGCGACTACATGTCTCGTATCGTGGCGTTCTCTCAAGCTCGCGACCTCCTCCTCCGAGTAAAACAGTCCGGAATGAAGATCGTTCTCGCTACCTCCTCCGAGAAAGAGGACCTCCCGACCTTGTGCAAGATCGTCGGCATGGAAGACCTCATCGACGACGCTTCCACCAGCGCAGACGCTAAAGCCTCCAAACCTGAAGCCGATATCTTTGCCGCAGCCCTGAAGAAAGTCGGCATGCAGCCACAACAAGCCGTCGCCCTCGGAGACACCCCGTGGGACGCGCAGGCAGCAGGCAAGCTGGGGATTCCGACTATTGGGCTTACCAGTGGAGGTTGGAAACGCAGTGATCTTTTCGACGCTGGCTGTATTCAGGTCTGGCAAGATCCAGCCGACCTTCTGCTCCATTTCGATGAATCCGCCCTGCGTCGATGACTGGACTGCTTCCGAATCGCGCTCTACTTTACTTAACCGAATGTGACAGACTGGACTAAATGGCTTCAGAGATCTCTTCCGTGGCGATCATAGGGTGCGGCAATGTAGGGTCCGCCTGCGCGGCCTCTCTCCTTGCTCAACCCTCTGTTCGTGAGCTCATCCTGATTGATCACACGGAAGATAAAGCCCTCGGGGAAGCGCGCGACCTTCAGCATTCCGTACCGCTCGGAACTCCCGTCAAGGTCATCGCCGGCTCCTACCAAGAAGCGGCAGCAAGTCAGGTTGCTGTGATTACGGTGGGCGCACCGGGCAAGTTCACGGGCTCAAGGCTCGATATGCTCAAGGAAAACGTTGTGCTGGTCCGAGAGTGCATCGCAACGCTCATGTCGGAAGGATTTCAGGGAGTTTTGCTCCTGGCTTCAAATCCTGTTGACGTGCTGACCTACATCGCCCAGCAAAAATCCGGGCTTCCGGTTCGGCAGGTCATCGGTACAGGAACGCTCATCGATTCAGAGCGCTTGCGCGCGGCTTTGGCGGAGCACCTGAAGGTAGACGCACGTTCGGTGCACGCCAATGTGATCGGCGAGCATGGTGATTCTTCAGTTCCCGTCTGGAGTTCAGCCCAAATTGGGGGCATCCCGCTTGCTATCTTTCCGGGTGCGAACGAACTTGCTCCTCGGGATGAGCTGCAACGGGTGGTACGGGAGGCAGGGCCAGAAGTTGCTGCCCTCAAGGGAAATACCTGTTTCGCCATTGCCGCCTGCGTGACGCGCATCTGCCAGGCGATTCTCAGGGATGAACGCTCCGTGCTGATGGTTTCTACTCGGATCGACGGACAGTATGGACTTCAGGATGTCTCATTCAGTACACCCTGCATCGTCGGAAAGAATGGCATAGAGACTGTGCTTGAGCTTGTGCTAAATGCTCCCGAACAGAAGGCCTTGATCGAGTCGGCAACGATTCTCAAGGAGGCTTTCGCGAGCCTCTGAGACGACAGTGGATACCGGTAAAGAGCATTTGGTCGCCTTCTGGGTTCGAATCAAATGTGGACCGTTATCTGGCAGTAAGGAAACCCGTTCGGGGAGACGTCAGTTGGGAGTATGAGATGTCGCAAGAACACGTTCAGGACCACATTGATCTGATTGCGAAGCATGAACAGGAGTTCTTGGCAAAGCGTACGCGTACCGAGAGGATTGCGGACGCGGTCGCGAACTTTGTTGGAAGCCTTCCCTTCGTTCTGCTTCACATCTCGATATTTCTGGGCTGGATTCTTTTCAATACACTTCGTCCTGGGCACTGGTATCATTTCGACCCACCTCCCTTCTCTCTGCTAGGCACTTGCGTCGCCCTAGAAGGAATCGTCCTTGCGAGCCTGATCTTGATGAGGCAATCCCGCGTCAGCAAACGTGGCGACGAGCGCGATCACTTGATGCTGCAAATTCTTATGCTCACAGAAAAGGAGATCACCGCCGTGCTCAGCATGGACAGGCAGATCGCGGGAAAGATGGGTTTGCAGAAGGTCGCGAACGATCAAAACATCGTGGCACTGAGTCAGCACACTTCAATCGAGGATGTTGCTCAAGCGATTGAGGAAGGTCTCCCTGCGGAGTAGAGACGAATACCGGGAAGGATCGAACCGGCATACCATTACGTTGAACCTCTTGCAGGCGCAAGCTCAGAGCCCAGTTCCTTCCTCCACCGCTGGCGGTGATGACATTGCGTCTTCGGGAGAGAAAAGCGTTAGTAGCCACACCGTCGAGAGTAATAGCCCGCGGTCTGATTCATAGACCGGGGTCCGCTCGGGGACATCTCGATAACCGTTGCAGGCGGAATCCTACATCCGATTGAAGGGAGGAGGAGAAGCACGCAGGTTGCTGACCACGATTTCGGATCGGCAGAATGCTGCGGCGTCGCAGGCCTGAGAAGTTGCACGAGCCCAAGTTCCGCAGACCGGTCTCATATTCAGGGCATGGTTAAAAGTAACGAGGCGGCCCGTTGGCCGCCTTCATTACTTCTTCCTGAACCTCTACTTCTTGTTTTTCCTTGGATTTGGAGTAGTCTTTTTCTCTTTGAAGCCAAAGGACTGGTGGAGGTAGTTGTTGAGCGTCGACATTTCGCCAAACTTGCCTCCGAGGAGCTCCTGAATTGCAGCGGCTCCATTTGGATCGGGATTGGCGGGCTTCTCAAGAGGAATCAGTAATTTCTCAGATCGTGTGTCAAGGGCGGAGCAAAACCAGGCCACTGCGGCGGAGTAAAAGTAGGCCACTCATAGCATCGGAAGGTATTTGGATTGCGGGGAGTGTGGCGTCTGGAGCGTAGCGGAAGAGGCCATACTCCCCGC
>JAABVA010002008.1_pt1 | contig 20749 bp, 22 predicted proteins | sample 5560331 | NCBI WGS metagenome assembly JAABVA01 (sample SAMN12812661, study PRJNA571458) | rock metagenome | isolation source: Antarctica rocks | place: Antarctica: Victoria Land, Mt New Zealand sud | collected 2016-01-07
CTGGGCACGGTTCGTCGAGCAGCACGGTGACCCCCTGTAACCCTGGCGGCGGGGGCTCCAAGTCACTCCATAAGGCAGGTTCATGGCATAGAGTGGGTTTGTCTAGTTAAAACGTCTGTGTCACAGAAACTTTCGCGTATCATACATCTCACTCGTAATGAGAAGGTCGTCGGTTCGATTCCGACAGGCGGCTCCACATAACCCCTGGTCAGGCTGTTTTCCGAGGCCGGCGACACCAGGGGATGAGCATGCGTGGTAGCCACGTGGTAGCCACCGGGTTCAGCCACGTGGACGATTCTGGACTCCCTCGGTGCTCGACCGTGGGGGATGGGGACCGCGCCGCACACATCACCACTATGAACACGAACCGGTCCGATCTCCCCGGCCCCCGCGCGCTGCGTACCACCGGGTACGCCACCCCCACCCATGCCGAGGCGGCTCTGCGCGCCGCCCAGGAGCACCTGGCCGCCGCTGAGCACGCCCTGGCTGAGACCCATGAGGCACTGGATGCAATAGCCCGCGAGCTCGCCACCGCCCCCGTAGGGTCTCCACCGGATGCGCTGACAACCGGCCAGGTCGCGACCACCCTCGGGCTGGGCCGGGCCACCGTTGCCGAGCTGATCCGGCGCGGTGAGATCGCCTCGGTCAAAATCGGCGGCTCGAGGCGTGTATTCAGGGCGGACCTCGACGGCTATATCGCTTCGCTGCGGGCCTCCGCATGACCAAGGCCGCGAACGGGCGCTCGAGCATCCACCGCCGGGCCGGCAGCACCGGTTGGGTCGGTTGGGTGAGCTTCGGTGTCGACCCCGAAACCGGGAAACGCCGCCGCAAAAAGGTCACCGCGGCTACCAAAACCGAGGTGGCCGCGAAGGTGGCCAAGCTGGAGGCGGATCGGGACGGCGGTTATGCCGGGCTTTCCGGGCGCGGCACGGTGGAGGCGTGGCTGGATCTATGGATCGCGACGAAGGTCGGCTCGGTCAGGCCGAAAACGATCATTGGCTACGGGGTGGACCGGTCGCACATCGTGCGGTCGGTGGGCAGCATCGAGCTGACGAAGCTGACCCCGGAGGACATCGAAAGGCTGTATGCGGAGGTCTTGTCCTCGGGGTGCGGCCCGGCCACAACCACTCACGTGCGCGCCACCCTTTCCGCAGCCCTCAGTCAGGCCGCCCGGCGGGGCCGGATCGCCCGCAACCCCGTCTCCGCCGCGACGAGCCCCCGGCAGGTACCAGCCCGGGTCGAGCCGCTGAGCGAGGCCGAAACCCACAGGGTGCTGGACGCCGCGGCCGGGGGACGCAACTCCGCCCGGTGGTTCTTGGCGCTGCTGGTCGGCCCGCGCCAAGGGGAAGTCCTGGGGCTGCGGTGGGAGGATGTGGACCTCACCGCCGGCACCATCCACATCCGCCGGTCCCTGGCCCGGGTGCCGTGGCGGCACGGCTGCGGGTCCGTCCCGTGTGGCGGCAAGCGTGGCGCGGACTGCCCGGCGAGGCACGGCGGCGGGTTGGTCACCGGGCCGACCAAGACGACCGCCGGTGAGCGGACAATCGCACTCCCTGCCGGACTCACGGCCATGTTTCGGGCCCATCGCACCACCCAGACGGCGGAGCGGATGCGCGCCGGCAGCCTCTGGCGCGACACCGGGCATGTCTTCACCGACGAGCGCGGTGGTGCCCTGGACCCACGGCGGGACTGGGGCCGGTGGAAGGCGTTGCTGGCGGAGGCCGGGGTCCGCGATGCCCGTCTCCACGACGCCCGGCACTCCAGCGCGACTTTCGCTCTGCTCGATGGCACCGACCCAGCGGTGGTCATGGCCCGACATGGCTGGGGCTCGCGGATTCTGCTCGACCGCTACCAGCACGCGGTCATCGAGGCTCAGCGGAGCGCGGCTGCGAAGACGGATGCGCGGTTCTTCGGCGCCGGATGACGCGAGCTGCGTCATCCGGCCTCATCTGTCTTGACGCCATCCCGCTGTACCTGCCGGAGTTGCCGCTGCGGACTATCTGAACCGCCACCCTACGGGGTGATACCCGATGATTATGCAAAAACAACCACAGTACTAAACGCATCATTACGTCTGAGCTGCGCATATAGCGATTGCAAACGCGCATAAATGCGTCTAAGCTGAATAAACATGCAGGTCCCGGCATAAAAGACCAGAATGAGATGAACGGATGCAACCTGATACGCAGACAGCCGCGGTGATGAGCGTCCGGGAGTACGCCGCCGTCACGGGACAGAAGGCCGCCGCCGTGCGGGCACAGCTCGCCGCCGGTACCTGCCCGGTAGACGCGGTGCTCCTACGCCAAGCCGATCCCAGCCGGGCAGGCAGCCGGCCGCGCTACGGGATCACCCGTTCCAGCGTCGACCGACTGCTCGGAGAGGACACCACACCATGAACCTTCACCTGAACCGCCGCCGCGTACTCGCCGCCGCGCTGACCGGGCTGCCGCTTGCCCTCGGGATCGGCGCCGGGACAGCTGCAGCGCAACCACCAGCGGTTGCCCCACCGATCGGTTCCATCAGTTCCCCGATCAGTAGTGCACCCACGTTTCCCGGGCTGTTCGCCGGGTGGGATTTCAACTCTGCGACGACTCTCGTGGCCATCAGCTGCGCGCACACCACGGATCGCCCGGCGTGGAGCATGCCCCTCGTCCCGCAGCAGTTGGCCCGGGGCGAAACTGCTGGCTACAGCAAAGAAGTCCCGGTCATCGACACCGGAAAAATGGGGTCGCTCGTGGAGTGGGCGGCCTACGGCCCGGACCTGAGCGCGCCGCTGATCCGCTCCGGGTGCATCGACGCAGCAAGGCAACGAGGGCTGGAATGGGGCACTCCGGTGATCAGCGAACGTGCTGTTGTGACCCCACCGCCGGCCGGTATCCCGTTGGCGATCCTGCCAGGCGAGGCTGCCACCACCCCTGTCTATGCCGTGGCACCGCCCACCACACCGGCGCCCGCCACCACCACGACCACGACGCCCGCCACCACGAGCGCAGCGGCCGCACCCACCGCGCAAGCCCCGGTGTACGCCGGTACCCCGGACACCGCATCGTCCAGCCAGGCATCCGATTCCGGCGGCGGCATCTTGGGTGCCGGCATCCTCGGTGTCGGCGGTGGGGCTGTGGCTCTTGCCTTGCTCACCCTCGCCCTCGTCGGCCTTTCCCGGGGCAATGCTCGGAAGATGAGGGCCGGGGAAGTCACCGTCACGATGCGCGGGCTGGTGGTCGCTGGTCTGGCCGTCCTCACCGGTCTCATCGCCACCGCGGTGGCCGCCACGGGGCTGCCCGGCTACGTGCTCGCCGCCGTCCTCGCCGTGGCAGTCGGGTGGACGGTGGCCCATCAGGTCGCCAGCCGCGAAGGCCATCAGGTCGCGCTACGTGGGTTGCTCACCGCCTCTCGGGCGATGCAGGGACTCGCCCTCGGGGGCCTGCTCGCCGGTGCCGCAGTGGGCTATGTGGTGGCCGGATCATCGTGGACCTCCCCGGCAGAGGGGTACGCCAGCGCGGTCGGGCTGTGCATCGGCGGCGGTCTGATTGCGTTGCGCCAGGCCCGCGCTGCCTACCAGCACTACTTGAGTGATGCCGAGCTGGTGGCCGATCTGATGGCCGTGCCGGTGCGCGCCATCCTCGAGCAGGACGAAGTTCGCTTCGCCGCCACCGCCGATGGTAGCTACCAGGTGCTGCTGCTCAATCAGACTGCGCGGCAACACCTTCCGGGCCTGCCCGAGCGGGTCGCACAGATCGCCCCGCACCTGGACATCAAGCGTGCGGACCGTGACGGCGTGATTCTGGTCCCGGCTGACGCCGAAACCGTGGCCGCCCGCGAAAGCGTTGCGAGCAGCGGCGGGCTGGTGGGTGGAGCCCACTCCGGATCGGACCCGTGGGCCGGAGCGCCTGCGCCCAAGTCACCGGCCGAGCCGCACCCCAACGTGAACATGCACAAGGCGGGCAGCACCGGGTCCGGTGACGAGCCCATCGACCTCTCTGCGGGGTGGGACTGAACATGTGGCTGTCCGAGTCGTACCCCATATCGCCCGCCAGCATCCAAAACCAGATCACCGCCTACCTATCCGGCCTGATCCCGGCCGGGGCGGTCGATAGCGGGATCTGTGCCATCTTCGCTGTGGTCACAGCGATCCTCGCCACGCTTGGGTACCGGCACGCCCTGCGAGGAAAGTGGCTGAACGGCTGGCTGTCCGGCCCGAGTGCGGTGCTCACCGCCTTGATCGCCGCCAGCTACGGAGATACCGGCCTGCCGAGCTTGGCCGGTATCGACCCCCTTGCCCGCGACCCGAAATCCCTGCTCACGGCCTCCGTGGTGGCCCTGCTCGCCGGAGCCTTGGTCACGGCCGCCGCCTGGCCAGTTGCCATGCACGTAGCCGCCTACCGCGGGCGCCCGGTCAGCCCGCTCGAGCTGCGGGACTGGGCACAGACGACGCCGCTGCACGCCGCTGGTGGCGCCGGAGCGGGTGCGTTGCTGGCCTGGGCCGTCGACCCCTTGCTCATCGTGGCGGGCGCCGCCCTCGGGTTGCTGATCACCTGGCTGGTGGAGCACCTGCGCGGACCACAGGTGTCTCGGAGCGAGTCAGCGGGCGACGCTCACGCCACTGAGGGCACCCCGGCCCCGGTGCCCGAACACCGGGCTGCGCGAGCTCCGGTGCCTCCACCGATCAGCGACGAATGGTGACCCCGATGACTCAGACGGTGGCCCTCCCGGCCTCATACAACGACACACGGGACAGAGCAAAGCTCGTGTCGAAACTGCGCGACCGCATCCCCGGGGACCCCCAGGTGGAGACGATCACCCGCGCCGATGGCGTGCTCACCGCCATGGTGGTGCAAGGGACACCGAGCTGGCGCCCGGCCGGCTCTGAGACAAGATCCATTCCGCCCGCCGTGCGGGACGCCGATGCCGGCAAGGTGGACGCCCACCTGCGCGAGAGCGGGCAGACGCTGCTCGGGTGGGACCACCCAGGCGGGCGAATGCTGGTGGGCCAACTGGCACCGACCGAGCTCGGGCTGAGAGACAGATTGGCCGCCGTGCTCAAGAAAGCCCCGTGGGATGTGCGGTTGTGCACGACGTGGGGCCTGGGCGCCGACGGCGTGGGTGAGCTGCAATCGGTGATCCTGCCCGCCGCACCCGTGCTCTCCGCGGACCCAGATAAAGCCAACACCGCATGGCAGCAGGTCACCCAATCTGTGGTCGGGCATGCCGGGTGGACCGTGGAGATGGACCACCACGGCGGCACGGTCACGATGCGCTCCGGCGTTGCCATTGATCTGCCGAACACGGCCTCCTACGCGTGGTCGGTCATCGACGACGGCAGCTGGGGTGAAATCCCCTTCGGCACAGACGGTTTCGGCCGCCCGGTCATCGCTGACCTGTCCGCCAACCCGCACACGATGGTCGTCGGCAAGACCGGCTCCGGGAAGTCAATTCAGCTAGAGGCCCTCTTGTACGCGGCCCTCGTGCAAGGCTTCGAGCTCGCCATAGTGGACCCCACCAAACGTGGCCTGGACTTCCGGTGGGCGCGGCCCTACGTGCGCAGCGGCGGCTGGGGCTGCCAGGGGTACAGCGAGGCGCTCGCCGTCATTCGGAGCTGCTACGACGAGGGCCGACGCCGCCTCGATGTGCTCGACGCCCTGGACTGTCCTAAGTGGACCGCACTCACGCCCGCGCAGCGGGAACAGCATGGCATTCGCCCGATCATGGTGGTCGTCGATGAAGGCACCAGCCTGGCCAAACTCGAGCCGGTGATGCGCACCCTGCCGCCGGACGACCCGGAGCGGGTGGAGGCCGAAGAACTCAATGCCGACAAGGCCCGGATCATGGCACTCATCGGCAAGATCGCACGCGAACTCCGGTTCGTGGGCGTCCACCTTGTCTTTGGCACGCAACGCTTTTCGGTGCAGGACATCGGCGACGGGGCAGGAGGGCTTCGTGAAAACCTTGGCGTACGCATCCTGCTCGGCCGGGCATCCAATACCGCCATTTCCATGGCGTTCGCCGATGCTGAGGACGCCGGTCAGGCGTACGCGCAGGCCCATGGCGTCATCGCTACAGCGGACCCCGGGAAAGGAGCGGAGAAGCGCCCCGGCCGGGGGTGGTCGAGATCGACGGCATGCTTACGACAGCTTTCCAGGGTGCCTTCGCCACGCACGACGAGCTGACGGCGGCGCTGCGAGCCCGGGGCGTCGCCAAGACCGATTCCGATGGCCGCCCGCGGCTGGTGGAAACCCCCGTCGTGGGTGGAGCGCCCCCCGTACAGCCGGTAGACAGGCCTGCCGCGCCGTCCGGTGACGACGATGGATGGGAAGACTGATGGCCGGGCGGGCGCGCCTCGTGTTCACCGCGCACGCAGAGGCCGCGGGTTTGGAACCCCCACCCACCGGGGCGTTGGCCAGTTATGCGGAGGAGGAAGTGCTCGCGCAGATCCCGGCGCTGCGGGCTCGATGCGGCGAGGATGACGAGGAGAAATTGCACCACCTGCAGGAGATGGAAACCGCCGCCCAGGATCTCCTGACCTGGATCGCGGATAAACCCGCGCGCCGGCCTTCCCGCGCCGCACGCGGGGCGCCCGCACCGGCCGCCGCGCCCACACCAGCACAGCGGGCCTCGACGCGCACCGCCACGGTCCGCGACCGCTACCGCCGCAGGAGAATGCAATGACCAAGTACGCCCTCGCCGTCGACCCCGGCGGCCAGCACACCGGGATCGTGCTCGCCTCGCTGAGCCCGGAGGGTCCGATGCCCGTCGACGGCGTCACCCTCGATCGACTGGAGGAGGAACGGGATACCCGCCATATGGGCTGCCCGCAGTACGTGCGAAGGGTGATCGAAGCCTGCTTCGCGATGATGGAGAAGCACGGCGTCGCCGAGGACGAGGTGCAGGTTTGCGTGGAAACGATGGTGCCGCCGACGCCTGTCAAAGCCGGTACGTCGATCGTGCCCATGGCCATCTGGCGGCATGCACTCGGTGCCTGGAGCGTGCTTGGCGGGGTGGCCGCAGTCTTCCCCGACGCCTACCTCGTCGCCCCCGCCGCCGCCGATCACCAAGCCGAATATCCGGCCCTTCTGAAAGGCCGTACACCGCCCGGGTGGACCGCAGGCGGGAGCCAGCGCCAGCATCAGCGCGCGGCGTGGGCGGTGCTGCTGAGCGGTCTCGCGCAGAGGGGAACCAGCCCCGCAACCTCCCCGGTCGTGCCCGTCTCGGAACCTGCCGCCGCCGCTGTACCCGAAGCCACACCAGTGCCGATGGGCACCGCTGCACCGAGGCTCACCTTGGTACAGCAGGTGTGCGGACTGGTCACCGCCGGCGGGACCATGAGCGTGACGGCACTGCTCGGCGCCGCCACGCAGACCTGGCCCGATGGCGACACCTCGGACCGCGTGGCCCTGGCCGTGGCCGCGGCGATGGCGCTGCGCCCGGAGAGCAATCGCGAAAAGCTGCGCGTCCGACTTGAGGCCAAGGCGGCCGAGCTCGAAGGCGCCCCCGCGGAGAACTGACGCGCACACGGTGTGTGTCTAGCTGCTTGACATGTCTGGTCACTAGACATACACTGGGGTTATCCCGGAAGCGCCGGGTGTGAGTAGGAGGCCAGCATGACCAACAAGAACGCACCTCTCGAGGAGACGCCGGAATGGCAACTCGCGCGGTCCAGCGGAGCCACTGAGCGCGAGGTGACCAACCTCGTCGCCGGCACCATCCGCGTACACCCCGCCGTGATCCCTGACAGGGTCACCTCATCCGAGCGCAAAGCGATCCGGTTGCCACTCGGCCGATACGCGGCGGCGCGGGCCGCCGGGTATGACGACGCGAGGGCACGCGATCACGCCGACGGTCAATGGGACACCCGGATCCCGATGGATGCCGCCCAGGCAGACCGCACCGCCGCCGCGGAGGGGCTGGTGTGGATTCCCGGATCGCGCCGGCATCAGCAGCGGCCGCTATTCCCAGACTCCGTCAGCATCTCCGTCGTCGACGAGCAGCCGCCCCACCACACACTCGGATGGTGGTACCTGCCCAACGTCGTGGGCATGCTGCAGGCTGTGCCGTGAGCCTGCGCGCAGTGGAGCAGGCCGCCGCAGCCGACGCCGGCGCCGCGGGCGAACGTCACCAAACCCGGGCCGCGCTGGCCCGCGCGGTGCGGGCCGCCATCGCCGCCGGACACCCCGTCGTTCACGTCGCCAGAGCCGCACAGGTTTCCCGGGCGCAGGCCTACGTGTGGCGCGACCAGCGACACTGACACCATGACCGATCCCGACTCCGGGGCGACCCAGCGCGCCCTCGCGCACGCCGCTGAGCGAACCTCGGACGCGGGCGCCGCGCTGCTGGGGTCGCTGACCGAAACGGTGCGCAGCGTCCGGGCGGCACACGCCGCCAAGCACCCACTCAGAGTCATCGGTCGGGAGCTCCGGCAGGGTCGAGTGCAAGCACGGGAGCGTCGCGCGCTGGCCCTCGTCCGCCCATCCGTCAGGCTGGCGGCACACAGCGCAGAGGTGATCGCCGCGGCGGCCTCCTCCGGGCTGACCGACGTCCAGGTTTTCGGCTCGTGTGTGCGTGGAGAGGACACCTGTAGCAGCGACGTCGACCTCATCGTGACGATCAGCGAGCGCACCAGTCTGCTCGACCTCAGCAGGTGCGCCCTCGACGTTGAGGAGCTGCTCTGCCTCAACGTCGGCCGGGCCGATGTCGTGACTGGCGATGCCATCAGACCGGGCTCCGACAGCGGCGCTCGCATCGCCGCCGAGTGCCGGCCGCTGGCCGCCTGGGCGGCAGGTTGGCCGCGACTCGACAGCCTGCCCGGATGGGGCCACGCCCACGCGGCAGGCGCGTCGGAGGTGGAGCTGGTGGAGGTTGCCGAGTCCGGATTACATCCGTGGGGAGAGACGGCTACGACACTCCGCAATCTGCCCGATGGGCGGCCCGCCGGCGCCACGCTGGTCGAACTCGGCGAGGTCGTCCGGGTTTCCGAGGTGCTCGACAGCTACGGCGCTGCGCGGGTCGGCGGGCTCCCGCATGACGCGGCAATTACGCGCGCGGTCACCGCACCTCGCATGGCGTAACTGCCACGACCGAGGTGGTTCTCCTCATCGTCGTCACGCAGTCATCGCGAACCTGGAGCAGGAGCTCCATCGGGTAGCCAACCGCGCAGCAAACCAGCTCGAGCAGAGGCACAGATTCGTGATCGCGCCGCAGTGCCGACACGGTATATCCGGGCCCGGCGGTCGGTGTCCCGGCACCCTCGATCCTGGTGACGGTGCGGGCTCCGAGATCAATTAGATGCGCCGAGGTCTGAGTCGTCACGCGCCAGCAGCCGGCATCATCATCGTGAAGGCAGCGGGGCGGGAGCACGGGATCAGCGTGCCAGGCGCCACCGACAATTCGGGCGGAAGGGTGAAAGGGGAACCCGCGGCAGCGAGATGGAGGCTTCGCCCTCAGAGACGATTCGGCGGAGCCGAACTCGTCGCTGATCGGCGCGAGGTTCGCCCGCGAACTCGCTCCGAGGAAGGGAGAAGGTGAACACGCGGCAACGAGATGGAGGTGGGAACACCAACATCCCGGTAGGGGCTTCTTGCCGCCGCCGGAGGGAGGCGAACCGTTCTCGGAGCGAAGGCTCTCCGCCGGAGGGCGGTGAGCGCAGCGACCAAGGGAACGGGAAGTGTCGCGGCGTGCGCGTACCGAAAGCAAGAGAACGAACCGGAACGGGCAGCCTGCGCGGCGAGTCTTACCGGGAACGGAAACCAGCTGGACGAACGATGCCAACCGGGGTGGGAGGAGCTGTGCGGAAAGGCTAAGTCGGCTCTGCTTCGCTGGATGCCCTCCGGCCTCGCTACGCGCCCACTGAGCCTAGCATACTCTTCCAAACCTGTGCATAATCATCCACAGGAACCGTGGCCGGAAAGAAGCGCCCCAAGCCCCCGTCAGGACGGTCCCAGCCACGGACGGAGCCCCACACACACCCGGCCCCGGACACCCCGCAACCACCACCGGGACGACCACGCCCAGCCCGGTACGCACCGCCGCGCGGAGAAAGAATTGGATGTCAAGGTTGGGCTCAAGATCGGTTGCCGGGCGGTCGAGGTGGGGCTGAAGTTGAGGTCACGACCGGCCGTGGTCGAGGGCCGGTAGGGGGACACCCACTTTCGGCGAATCGGGATTTCGTGCGCGAGCAGATCGAGGCTGCGGGTGAAATAGCGCCGGCCGGATTTCCGGGCTCGCGGTACGCCCCGGCAGACCACAGGGCGGCCGCAGCCTGATCTCAGATCGCGCCGGCGAGGTCGGTGAGGCGCCGTGCGTGCGACCAGGGCGGGCCGTGCATCACCGTCGCCGTGCCCGCCGGATGGTGGGTGATGCAGTCGCTCGGGTCAGCAGCTCGCGCAGCTCCGAACTGCTGTCGTACTCGCGCTGCGCCTCGGTGGGCTGGGCCGGTGAGGGTGCCGCGGGGAGAGGGGGAAACTCGGGCTCGGTCACGGGTCCATCATCCGCCGCGGTGGCGACAGGACCGCGGCGGCCTGCAGGGGACACCACTTTCGGCGTATGCTCGGAGTATGTGCAGAACGATTGCCCACGGCGGACGCCGCTGCGGCCCCGCGCCAGGCTCCCCGGCGTCCAGCCCAGAACGCGCGCTCACCCGAGCCGAGGCGGTCGCCGAACAGGCGCGGGCTGCGTTTGCGGCCGAGGGCGCCGCGGCGCTGGACCGGCTTTTCACCGCGGTCAAACAGGCCACCACGACGGAGGAGCGCACCGACGCCGTGCGCACCTGGCTAGATGCCCTCGCCGGTGCGTGGCACGCCGTCGTCCGGTCGATCGAACGGGTCCATGCGCGAAGGAACGAAGCCCTCGACGCGAGGTGGCGGGCCCAGATCGGTGCGCAGCTGGCTCAGGTGCGGGAGGCCCGGTATGCGGAGGAACGCGCCGCGCTGGACCGACTGCACGTCGCTGAACTCCACCTCGCCGAGGAAGAACTGCTGGCCCGCACGCCGAACTGGAATGACGAACTCTGGAGAGAATGCCAGCTCGCCGATCTGATGGATTTGCGGCAGGAGCTGGACGAGGAGCGGATGCGTCTGCACAAGCTCGAGGCCGGGTATGCGAAGCGCCCCACGCCCCGCGTCGGTTCGGATATCCGGCAGACCCGGGCCCGGATTACGTGCTGGCAAATAACCCTGGCCGGGCAACTCGCGCACCTGGAGGCAACTCCGCGGACCGAGGCCGAGGGGCAGCGGCGGTGCGCCGAGGCCCAGGTCGCTGTCGAGACCGCGCGTGCCGCGTTCGAAGCGATGCGCGGGAACCCGGCCGACGGGCTCACCGCCGCCGAGCATCACTACCTTGCCGCCGGCTGAGCGCGCGGCGGGGTCGGTGGGGTCTGGCACCCTGGGCATGTGCGCACGACCGACGAACTGACCAAAATCGCCGTCGAGGCGTGCGATGAAATCCTCCGCGCCGGGGAGGTGGATCTCCCCGGGTGGCTGGGAGGGGTGCTCGCCTCGGTGGCAGCTCGCCATGGGGGTTCCTGGGCGTTGGTAGACGCCAGGTCGGGGTCCTGGGAGGCCCCGCATGTTCTGGCCCTCGTACAGGGCCTCGTTGGCTTGGATGACGAGGAACTGGGTCGCATTTGAGGGGACGTCCCCGGAGCTCGAGGACGATCGGACAGGGCCGCACACATAGGAGAGGGACACACCACACCCGACAGAAAGACAAGGAACACCATGACAATCCCCGACCCCGCCGCCGGCCTCGAGCGCTATGAACGGCTCGAAGCCGAGCTGACTGCAATGATCAACTCCGGTATAGCCGATCCCGAATCCTGGTTCAACGCCGGGTTCGGGGTCGGCGAGGCGATTCGATGGGCCGGTCTCGGCTACGAGGCGGAGCACGCCCTCGAATGGAGCGCAGGTTTCCGGGCTGACCGTGATGCGCCCGCGGCCTGGGCCCGGGTGGGCATGCCCGACGAACCCATCGCAGTGATCGAAGCGTTGACCGTCGGTCTGGACCCGCTTCGTTGGCAGCGTTGGCGGCTCGGAGGATTCTCCCACGAGTCCACTGTGGACTGGTGTGATCACAGATTCACCCTCGCTGATGCCATCGCTTGGATCGAATCGGGGGCCCCTGAGCCAAGCCAAGCGGCGGAATGGGCGGCGCGAGGATTCAGCCCTGCGGGTGCGAAATGCTGGCGGGTGGCGATCCGCGAAGTGGCCGAAATTGCGACATCGGTGATGGTCTCTGTGGGGTTCAGCCCCGAGGAAGCCGGGCTCGCTCACTTGGCTGGGATAACCCGCCCGCCGGAGCTGGCCGACCGCGTGCCCGGAGATATGACCAGGGCCATCGAGGCCGGGCGCGCCGACAGGGACCGGCACGCCTGGATGGCGAACTACCGGCCGAGGTGACGCCTGCCACGGGGCATCACCGCCCCGGGCGTCGACCCGACTCGGCGGTCAGCACCCGCCGTCGGACACCCGTGCGGCTCATGCCCGTGGCATCGGCCGTCTCCTGCCAGCTGAGCCCTGCCGAGCGCATCGTGATCAGCGTGGCCGTGTCGACCTCCGTACGACCCCGCGGCCCGGGTCGGCGAACGGGTTGCCCTGCCTCCCGCAGCCAGCGCCGGACCGTGGTGGCCTCGACGCCCAGCCGGGCGGCAACCTCACGGGTGCTGAGCCCGCGGGCCGCCGAAGATGGCCAACCCGCGACGTTGGTGCGCAAGGTTGCGGTGGCGGAGGCGGTGCCGCACGCGTTCCGGGTGCGGAGCCCCGGCGGTCAGCCCCCGGCGGCCATCCCCTGCGTGTCCTACTGAGCCCCGCCGTGGGCACCACCCCGATACACCAGGGCAGGGCCGAAAGTGGCTCAGCGGAGCTCTCAGCGGGCCATGATTTCGCGCGATCCCCCAATCAGCCCGCGATCGGCGTGGCGAGCAACCCAGCCGAGCAAGGCCCCCCCCAGGTACCCGGAGGGGGCCTTCTGTTCGTTGTAGGACTTCGTGGCGTCGCCGGACACATGGTGGGCATGGGACAGAGAGGTAGCTCGGGGTTCCACCGTGGCGGGGGGTTCACGGTGAACGCAGGGCCGGCCGTGCACATGGTGGGCATGGAGAAGCAGAGAGCACCCAGCAGTGACGAAAGAGGAGCCAGCAGGAACATCGAGCAGCTCCGCGACGCCTACGACGACGCACTGTTCGCCGTGGCGGCCGCAGAGGATCCGACGGACGGCGAGGAACCACCAAACCTGGAGCTCACCGCCTCCAAGGGCCGAGCTCTCCAGGCTCGGGAGGTCCTTATCGCGGCCGCCGTCCGAGAGCTAGGGCTGTCCGGGGCTGCCGCAGTGATCATCCGGGCCGTGGTCGGTGACGGCGGGGTCCGTGATGCGTAGCCGGCCATCAATGGTGATGCACTTCAGGGCGCCCCTCTTTGCGCGGGCATACACGGTCGCGTTGGTGACGCCGAGACGGCGTGCGGCTTCCACGACCCCCACCCCAGGTAGATCGGGTGGGGTGAGTGGAGGAACGCGCTCGGCCATGCGCTCGGCCATGCGCCGAAGACGTTCCTCGCGGCCAGGTGAGTACGCCGCGTATGCGGCGTTGGCTTTGAGATCCGCCGCATCACCTACCTCACGCCAGGTTGCACCTGCTGCACGGGCCGCGGTGACCGTGTCTCGCTGCTCGTCGGAGGCCCATCGAGCGAGGGTGCAGAGCCCGTGCAGCCTCTGGAGTAGGGGTGGTCCGTCCCACCCAGCACCCAACGCCGCGACCAAGTACTCGAGGCTCTCCAGGTTGGCGGGGTCGGGGTGCGTGGCCATCAACGCAGAGTACCAAGTGATGGTGACGGCGGGGATATGTCCTATTTAGGTGATTCAAGCCGGTTTTGTGGCAACGATGGGGGGTGCTAAGGGGTGTTCGGGGGGTATTCCCACTCGTACGCGTAGGGGAAACTTCTTATTTTTTCCCGTAGGAATTTCAGACTGGGATCCGACCCCTATCTCCCCCTACCACCCCCGTTGAGTCCTCGGCTCGAACTACACAAGAAAGTATTCTTGACAGTTGAGCGATAGCTAGATACAGTAGTTTCTGTTGATAGGTAGAGATGCAGAGAAACGGAGCCTCTGGATGGCCGGCACTGAGAAGCAGCGTGATCACGATGAAATCGCGCGTGAGGTGCTGGCTACCGCCCGGTCATACCGCGGCCTGGGTCTACACCTCGTCCCCGTCGGTTGGGACAAGCGGCCGACGATGAACAAGGGCTACAAGGAGACTCTGACGCCCGCGGAGGTGACCGACGCGGCCGTGGCAAAGATTTCCTCGGGCGAGGCACCCGGGCTCGGTCTGTGGCGCGGCATCCGCTCTGCGACCCCACGAGATCAGGGCCTCCGAGTAATTGGAGCCCTCGAGCTCGAGGGCAGGGCCGCTACGGACCCCACCTTCCTGACCGAGTGGAAAGCCGCTGTGAGCGCGGTCGACGCAGGCAAAATCATGGAGATCCTCGACAGCGGCTGGGTGGAAGACACCCCCAGCGGCGGCGTCCGCTGGTTCTTCTCCATCCAGGTCGAAACCGCTGCGGAGTGGAACGAGTTGGTTGCGCAAGTCCCGGTGAAGGCCTGCAAGCGGGACGGCCAGACCTTTGCTGAGCTGCTGATCGCCGACGGCTTCGCGGTGGTCGCGCCCAGCCCCGGTCACATGCATAAATCCGGCCGACCATGGACGCTTCGTACTGGGGGTCCCGACAGCCTTCCCGATCTGCGCCCCCGCGATCTTTTCCCCCTCGCTGACGCGCTGCGTGAGACTTCAGACCTCGACTCCACGGACACCGAGGTATCCGGCTCGGTGCTACCGGATCAGGACGCACACACAGCCGAGATTCGGGCCAGCTACAACCGCACCACCACCAGACGAACCGTTGAGCTGCTTACCAAGCATGGCTGGGCAGTCGTCAGTGAGCCCCGCGATGGGGGTTGTGAGGTCCGCATGGGCTGGGCCCGCGACCTCCCAACCCCAGCGGGGGCGTCGATGATGGTTGGAGGTGACAAACGCCCGGCCGGCAGCGCCTACCAGTTCTCCTCATCCCACTCCGCCGTCGGTCAGGGCCCCCACAGTGCCTTCGACCTGCTGGCCCGCCTCGAATGGGCCGGTGACGGAGCTGCGTTGGCCGATCACCTCGAAAGCACTCGCGCCGTAATTCTCAAGCCGCGGCTCCTCATGGCGTGCAACCGGGTCGAGGTCTACCCGCAGACGGAGAGCACCGAGCGGCTGACCCGGAAGCTCGCCAACGCCCTCCTGGACGCGGACCACCCGACCGCACCCGAAGTCCCCTTCGTGGTGGTTGCCGTGGGCCCCGACGGTGCCCCTCTCCACCCGGTGTCGATGGATGCCAACGGAGCCATCCAGGTGTGGCCACCTCGGATGTGGGAGACGTTGCTGCTGTCGGTCGCCCAGCCCCAGCGCAAGGCCGCCAAGCTCGGCGTGATCACGGTCGAACACCAACTGCCGCGCGCGGTGGTGGGCATGGCCGTGACTGCGGCTATGAACGCCGGCCGCAGTCACGCGAAACACGTCGCCGATTCCCCAGTCGTCACTACGGAAGGAAAAGTTGTGTCCAACTCCGGTTACCACTCCCGCGAACAGGCTTTGATCTGCATTCCCCACGCCCAACGGGCGGGGTGGGGTCAGGGTTACCACGTTCCACCACAGCCCACCCGCGACCAAGCCCAAAAAGCGCTGGACACCCTCCTGCTGGAATGCCTGGACGACTTCCCCTTCGCCACCGCGGGAGATAAGGCACGCGCCGTCGCATATTTCTTGACGCTTGCCTCGCGGGCGCTGTACCCGACGGCACCTGGTTTTCTTTTCGACGCACCCGATCGCGGGAGTGGGAAATCCAAGCTGGCTCGTCTGCCCCGCCTCATCGCCAGCGGATCACTACGGGGGATGAGCGTGTCACCTCTCGCCCGGGATGATGAGGAAAATAGGAAGGCAATCGTCACCGCGGTCCTCACCGGCATTCCTTATCTGCACGTGGACGAACTGGGTCGTGGCGGGAAGATCACGTCGGTGGAGATGCAGGAGCATCTCACCTCCGACGACGGCGCAGCCTCGAAGCGCGTTCTCGGCGGCCACGACTACGTCAACGTCGGCGGCCTGATCTGGTCGGTATGTGGAAACAACGTCGGGGCCGGTGGGGACCACAACCGCCGATTCGTGCCCATCCGCCTGCAGCACAAGGGCTCCACACTTCCACACGAGCGCGGGGGCTTCCGGCACCCCAATCTCGAGGGGTGGGTGCGCGAACACCGCCCCCAGCTCCTCGCCGCCCTCCATACGATGCTGGTGTATGGCATCCAGCACCCTGCCGATCACACACCCGATGTGGGTTCGTTCGAGGGCTGGTCGCGGGTGGTGCTCGGTGCCATGACGCCCTTGATCCTCGATGGGCGTTCGGCGGCGGACTGGGTGGTGGATGGCCGCGCAGAATGGACCGCCGGCCAGGACGAGCTTTCCGACGACTGGGGGGAGTTGCTCGCCTGGTGGGCCGCGAACCTCCCCGCGCAGTGGACCGCGCTCACCGACGTGCACCAGCGAGCTACCACCGGACAGCACCGGCCCGACCTGCCTGCGGACCTGTGCCTGCAAACCGGTCAGAGCGACACCGGCCAGGTGAAGGCGTGGGGCCTCGCACTGAGGACGATCGAGGACACCGCAATCGTCCACGCCGGCAACCTCCACCGACTGAGGATCAAGAAGAACGCGAAGCGTGGGAACCGGTACATGGTCGAGGTGACTGCCCGTGGTGTTCCTGACGGGGATACCTCGGAGATGGAAACTCCCACCGTGTCATCGCCGACCACCCCCTCGGAATCTGTGGTGAACCCAGCCCCGACGAGGGTTGCCACGCCGCGACCCCCCACACCAACTCCCGTGGTGGCGCCGGCAGGTTCCGATGAGATTGACCTGGTCATCGCATGACCGCCGTCCTGGACCTCGCGCCGCCGTTCGTCGGCTATCTCCCCGGAGGCTCTGACCTCGCCGCCTTCCAGGCGTGGCTCACCGAGGATCACGGCGTCATTGCAATCGACATCGAAACCACTGGTCTGGACACCCGCGCGCCTGATTTCACCGTCCGGCTGCTCTCGGTCGGGGCTTCTGATGGCACGGCGTGGGTAGTGGATGGCCGCGACGGTGTGCTGGTGCGCACCGCGCTCACCGCGGCGGTTCGCACCGGAAAGAGGTTGTGGGCTCACAACGCCACCTACGACGCCGCAGCCATCCACGCCGCGTACGGCGTTCGGCTACGGGGGCTGCGGTGCAGCCTGGTCGCCAGCAAGTGCCTCGACCCCACCATCATCGGCACCGGTCGGGGGAGCCTGAAAATCTTGAGGCCGGCAACCCAGGCTGCCCTCGAGGCGCTGGCGGCACACTGGGCAACTGTCTCGGGGACCACCACAACCTGCGAGAGGGAGCACGCCTGGCTCCCCGATGCGGTGCGGGGTCTTCCCGCCGATGACCCGGTGCTGCTGCACTACGCAGCCGTCGACGCGGTCGAATGTGCCCGGCTGATGCGCGACTGGGTGGCTCTCCGGCCAGCCGAGGAGCGCCAGATCGCGCTGACCGAGACGACGATCGAAGATCTTTGGCGCTGGCCGGCCGCGCGGGGCTACCGCGTTGACATCCCGATGTTGCACCGCGAGCTCGCGGCACTGGAGTCGATGCGGCGAGAGTCGGTGGAGCGGTGGGGTCAAGACCTCACCTCCTCCTCGAATGCAACGCGGGAATGGGTGGCACGCCGGGGCATCCATATCACCGACCACGACGGCAAGAGCACTCTGGCACACCGGCATTGCGCGACCGCCAGCGTTCCCGAAGACGTCGCGGAGGACTGGACAGACTTCCTCCGCATCCGCCAGGTTGCCCGGACGGCCAACAAACTCAGCGAAATTTCGCTGCTGGTGGGGGAGGGTGATCGACTGCACCCCCAGATCCGCGCCATCGGCGCGCACACCGGGCGTATGAGCATTGGCAAACCGGCTTTGCAGAACCTCACCGAGGGTCTGCGCGGTCTCTTGCTGGCGGAGCCGGGCATGGTCCTGGTGGGGTGTGACCTCGACCGCGTGGAGCCGTGTGTCATCGCGGCACTCTCCGGTGATGAGGCGCTGATCGAGGCAGTACGAGCTGACGTCTACACCGAGCTCGCTGTGTCGGTCTTTGGGGAAGGTGCCCGCGGGGACTCGGCTCGGCGGAGCCTTTGCAAAACTGCGTTTCTCGCGATGATCTACGGCCAGGGGGCTCCCTCCCTCTCACGCAACCTCGGCATCGCCGAGGTTGCGGCGCGCGATGTGATCACGGGTATTCGCGCTGGATACCCGGGGATGGCTCGTTGGATGTCCGAGACGAAGTGGCGCGCATCAAGGGGCCAGCTTGTCTTCACGGCCGGTGGACGGCGGCTCCCGCCGTGCGAGGAAGCGGGCTATCGAGCCGTCAACTGGGCTGTGCAAGGTTCCGCGGCCGATATTTTCAAGACGTGCACGATGGCAGCGGCCACTGCCTTACCCCGCGATGCACTCTGGCTCCCGGTGCACGACGAACTCATTGTGCAAGTTCCGGCCGGTTCTGAGCTCGCCGCGGCCGAGACGCTGCGGGCCGCGATGACTACGACCCTCAACGGCGTGCCAATCACAGGGACTCCACTCATTTTAGGAGAGCGGTGGTGCAAAGCCAGACCGTAGTTGTGCTATACACCAAGAGTATGTAGCATAGGTGACGAGAGGAGACTTCCCATGACAAGCCCGACCACGCTTGACGTCCGCACGCTGGTGACCAGCCGTACCTCGCTGAGCTTGGCCGAGTTTGCGACGCTGGAGGGTGTGCCTGTGACCACCCTGTATCGCCGGCGCGCAGCGGGTGCACTCCACGTGCGCACCATCCAAGCGGGCCCTCGCGCCGAAATTCGCGTTCCGATCTCGGAGATCCGCCGTCTCTACGGGGACGCATGAACCACACCACCACCGAAGGAGACGCGGCGACCATGCTTCCCACCACCGAGAGCAACCGGGCCCACGACCTCGACAGGGGCTTCATCAAGCTGCTCGACTCCCGCATCACCGACCCCGTGCTGGCCGGGGTGCTCCGCCGCGTGCACCCCTCCGAGATCCTGCTGGATTGCCTCGCCGCCGTGACGTGGGCGGAGCCCGAGCGGGCGGAGCTCTGGGAGCGGCACGAGACCCTGTACCAGCAGACCTACGTCGCGGTGCGCGCCGGGGTCAACTCGGGGTATGTGTACGACGACATGATCGACGCCGCGGCGAAAGTTGGCCTGGACGCCGAGGAGGCCAGGCTCATTATTGTCCCAGCGGCACTCAAGGCGCTGAGAGAGGTGCACGCCATCAAGTCCTGGATGGCCGACCGGTTCATCAAGCAGTATGGGGCCAAGTTCCGGTACACAGACGCGCGCGGGTGGATCAGCACGGAGGGAACCGAGTGGACCCCCGCCGATCCAAGTTCCATCGCCTCCGCGGTGCTCGATGTGCTCCGGCGGGCGATGGCCGAGGCCTTGGGCGACGTGGACCTGGTCGCCGACGTGGAATTGTGCGAGGACTCCGACGGTGTCTTCGGTGTCCTCGCCGCGGTCGGCTACCGGAGCGCCGCCGCGGTGTCTCCTCAGCTCGCCTTGGACACCGAGACAACGAACGACGCCACGGGCGAGGACGCATGAAATCCGCCGCCGAAATCGAAGCGGACAGCTGGGACGAGCTCTACGCGATGGAGGGCTTCGAGCCCGCCGAGCCGTGTGGCTGCCAGGGCTGGAACCCGGAGAAAACTGAGGTGCTACCGGTCCAAAAGCCTGCACACACGCCGGTAGGCGAGAACCCGCTCGATGATGACCGGTGCCTTTCCTGCGGCACCATCGAGCACGGAAATGGGCATTACTGTGGCTCCCGCGGCTACGTCTGAGCTAGCGGTGCTCGCGCGCGTCGATGTGCTGCGCGAGCTCGGTGGCGGTCATGGCACCGTCCCCCAAACGCATCCCACCGACCAAGGCGAAACGGCGCTCCACCGCCTGATGTGAGCCATACCCCAGCAGGCCGGCCACCACGCGGCGGACCGCGGTCGGGCGCAGCCCATGAGCCCACGGTCGCATTTGGGCCCTGACGATGCGTGCGCGCGCGACTTCCTCCCGCAGTGGTGTTCCCACCCGATCCGCGATGGCCGCCGCAGCGCATTCGACCGGTACGTCCAGTTCCGCGGCGACCCGCTCCGCGTGGGCGTCGATTGCCCCCGGCTGGGCAAGGTGGTCGCGGGGGATGACCCGGGTGGGGTCACCTCCGTTGAGGTCTACACCGGTGATGGTCTTCCCGACGGAGTGAAGCCAGGCTCAGCAAGAAGCGCGGCCAGCGTCCTCAAGAAGTTGTCCGCGGCGGGCGCGCTCGACACTGCCGGGCTGTCCGCTGATGCCGTCAGTGAGCTGGCTAAGGCGCTCGGCAACGCGGACAGGACGGAGCGGCAGACGATTTGGCAGGGCGGTGGCGGTTTCCGCGTGCTCGAGGTCGGCCCGTCCATGTACGACGTCGACGATGGTCGGGTGCTGCTCGCCGAGTGGACATCCAACGGGCAGTTCGCTGCCGCTGCGTGTGCTCAGCTGGGGTTCACGGTCGACGATGACCCGCCGTTCGCTGGCCGAAGAGGTCGGGTGCGGCTCGCCGCGGTCGACGGCGTGGCCGACTCGTCGGTGGTCCGGGCGCTCGTGTCCAACCTGGACGACAAGGAACGCCTCGT
>JAABVA010002009.1_pt1 | contig 20746 bp, 31 predicted proteins | sample 5560331 | NCBI WGS metagenome assembly JAABVA01 (sample SAMN12812661, study PRJNA571458) | rock metagenome | isolation source: Antarctica rocks | place: Antarctica: Victoria Land, Mt New Zealand sud | collected 2016-01-07
CCTGTCCGGGCTTTGAAGGCCTGACCGGCGAGGGCGAGCAGCGTGGCGCAGGCGGCCCCGAGAAGGCCGAGCAGCGCGAAGGGCAGCAGACGATGTGTGACGGGTGTCTGGCCCTGGTAACCGGCGACCATGAACGTGATGGCGAGGGCGAAGCCGTAGCCGGCGCCGGCGGTGGTTGTGCGGGCGCGGGACGGGCTGGTGTAGCCGATCAGCGCCGCGACCAGACCCCACGGAAGCAGGCTGAGCGCGGATCCGACCAGCAGGTACTTCGCGCCGGAGACGCCGAGCACGACGCCGAGCCCGACGAGTAGCAGCAGTCGCAGTCCGGCTGGCGCTGTCCGAGCGGGTCGGCCGGCCGTGGTCACGCGGCGGGCTGACCGATCAACGCCGCGGGCAGCCGGCGCGGCGGTGTAGCTGGCCGGCAGTGCTCGGATCAGCAACCCGGTGCTTCCCGCGGCCGCAACGGCGCAGGTCGCGGCGGCAGACCAGTAGAGCCCGGCTCCCCAGGTCGAGAGCACGACCGCGTCGCTTGCAGCAAGGACGGCGGACCCGACTGCGGCCAGACCGAACACGGCGGCACCGACAGCGGGACCAACCATCGGCGGCAGCACTACCGGACGGGCGCTGCGGGGTCGGTGCGCGGCCAGCGCCAGGGCGACGAACACGCCCAGCAGGCCGGCGACACCGAGGGTCAGCGTCACATCGGATGACGCCTCGAGCGTCGCGGCATGTTGGCAGCCGACGATCCCGGGATGGACGGACAGCCAGTAGCGGCAGGACGAGACCGGCGGCTGGGTGCCGGCGGGGAAGCCGTAGACCGCCGCGGTCGATGTCAGGCCGGCCAGCAGCCTGGCTACCAGCCCGGTGATGCCCATCGCGATGAGTCCCGCCGCGGTGAGCCGGACCAGCGTCGCGGTCGCCGCGACGACGACCGGCCGCCGGACCCGGGTCCACGCATCCTGGTTGACGGCGGCCGCGACCTGAGCCGGCGACCCGTACCGCGCCACCGCCTCAGCTTGGGCCAGTTCCGGGTCCGCAACGGAGGAGGCCGAGGCATCGACCCCGTCGTACAGATGCGCCTCGGTTTCGGCGAGCACCCGCCGGACCTGGGCTGCCGGCCCGTGCAGCCGGACCGCCAGCTCGTCGAGGTAACGCTGCACCACATCCGGGTCGCTGCTCACCCGCCGGCCTCCAGCACGGCCCGCATGCCGGCGGCGAAGCGCTGCCAGTCGCGCTGACCCTGCGACAGGCTCGCCTCCCCCGAGCTGGTCAACCGGTAGACCCGGCGGCGTCGGCCGGAACTGGAGTCCCAGTCGCTGGCCACCAGCCCCGCGTCCTCCAGCCGGTGCAGCGAGGGGTAGACGGTGCCCTCCGGCAGGTCGAACAGACCGGCGCTGCGCTGCTTCAACGCCGCGATCACCGCGTAGCCGTGAGCCGGCCCGGCGCTGAGGATCCGCAGCAGCAAGACGTCGAGGTTGCCCCGGGTCGCATCACGCTTCACACCTAGCGACTCTAGGTCTTGTGGCTGCACGGGGTCAAACGACCACTCGCCGCTCCTTCGCAAACCCAGAGACGGCCCCCAGTCGACGCCGAGAAGCGGTCAAATAGCGTGTGTTCCCGAACGACTCAAGACGGCGATTGGGCCGTGAGTTGCGCGTCGATTTCGGCCCGGAGGACGTCGAAGTCGATGCCCGCGTCGGCCATGACCTTGGCGGCCAGGCCCTTGCCTTCGCGTAACAGGCCGAGCAAGAGATGACCGTCGGCAATACGATCCGCCTTCAGGCGGAGCGCCTCACGCAGCGACAGCTCGAGAACCTTCTTGGCCCGGGCGGTGAAGGGGGCGTGTCGGCCGCTGATCAGGCGTCCCGTCCGGGTCCGGGCCGGTTCACGATCCAGCGCTCCGGGACCGAATGCTGCCTCGACCTTTTCCCTGATGGTCGACAGGTCAATGCCGATCGTCTCCAGTGCGTCGGCGTCCAACTCGCCCGGTCCACAGTCGGCTGTTCCGAGTAGGCGCAGGATCGCCGCTTCGGCGCCAGGCCGATCGAGGCCGTGTTCGGCGAGCAGGCGGCCCGACAGAGCGTCGGCCTGATCCATCAGGCCCAGCAGGAGGTGCTCGGTGCCGATGTAGTTGTGGTGCAGCCGTCGGGCCTCCGCCTGGGCGGAGGTAACCGCCTCGCGAGCATCCGGGCTGAATCGCTCGAACATGCCTACTTCTCCCCTCTCAAGAGACCCCGACCACCCGCGTACTTCTTGTGAACCGCCTGTCGGGTCACGCCCAGGCAGACGGCGATCTCCTGCCAGGACCAGTTCTGGTCGCGGGCGTTGTCGACCTGCAGCGCTTCCAGGCGCTCGATGAGGACCCGCAACGCTCGCACTGCTCGCAGCCCGACGGCGGGGTCCTGGCTGCTCGCCTCGGAGGCCATTTGCGTCGTGTCAGTCACAACTGTCAGCCTAGGTTGACAGAGCAGACCTGTCAACCACGGTTGACCAAACCGGGCGCCGGCGGGTGACCGGTCGCCGATCGCTGAGCGCACCCGAGCGAGAGTCGAATTGAATTGGCGTGCGGCGCTGACTACGGCCCGGGCGTCTCGCTCGGCAGATCCTCCAGGAGTCGGGAGAGATATCTGGTCACGGCTTGCTGGTCGTGCTCGTCGAGCGTTGCGGCTGCGGTGTGGATGCGTCGTCCCCATGGCGCGAGCAGCTGTTCGCCGACCTGCCGCGCGACGGGTTGCAGCACGAGCAGGACTTGCCGTCGGTCGTGCGGGTCACGTTCGCGCTGCACGAGCCCGGCCCGCTCGAGCCGGTCGATGAGTTCGGTGGTGGCCGCGGACGACAATCCGAGGGCGGTCGCCAGCTGGCCGACGCGGACATTCTCGCCCGCCGCCTGGTCCAACGCCCGCAGAGCGGCGAGGTCGGTAACCCCCAAGCCCAGAGCTTTGTGGGCCTGTTGCCCGATCGCGGCAGCGACCCGAAACAGCGCCCGGGTCACCCCCTCCAGCTCAACTAGCGCCGGTGACGCGTCGCGGGCCGTTCGCTTACGTGAGGGCTGCGCGGACACGCCACCGGCTCCCGAGAACGCCACACAGGACCAGGAAGTTGACCGGCCACAGCACTGAGGCGACGGCGAGGGTGACCGCACCGGCCGCGATCGGTGCGGTCGACCACAGCAGCAGCACCTGCCCGCACCGAGCCAGACTGAACACCAACCCGAGCCACGCCCGGCCGCCCGGCCGGCCGGCCCGGGTGACCACGCCCTCGCACAGCAGCTGTACGAGCAGGGCCGCCAGCAACGCGACTCCCACTGTCACCGACCGGCCGGCCGACGCATCGACACCGACAGCGACGAGCGGCAGTATCAGCCCCAGCAGCGCGACAACGCAGATCCAGGTCCCCATCGCCCGGCCGGGCGCGCGGCGATCGCCGCCCAGCCCGCGCCCGGCGGGCGATAGCACCAACGCCACGGCGACCGCGCCGAGCAGCCCCAGCGCCGCCAGCCCTGTGGTGGCATGGGTCATCGGCTGACCAGCGCCGAGGGACCAGCCGGCAACGCCAGCGGAACATCGAGCGTCACCACGAACACGACCCGCTGGCCGCGCCGGGGCTGGTACAGCAGATCGGCCAGGGGCTTCTGCCACCCCTGCCGGCGGGTCAGCCGCCGGTGCGCCCGCCGGGCCTGCCCGCCGGCCAGCAGCACGGCGATCCCGGGCCGATAAGCCGCCAACGGCTGGCCCTGCCGGTCGCACGGTGCCACCGTCACCCGGGGGTTGCGACGCAACCGGCGCGCCTTCAGCGTTCTGGCGAACGTGCGGAACACCAACCTGTCGCCGTCCCAGGCGCACCAGACCGGGCACGCGGTGCTCGTGCCAGCCCGCCTCACCGTCGCCACGCTCAGGTAGCGCCCGTCCCAGGGCCCTGCGTCCATACCTGCACGTCCTCTCGGTACACCTACTATCTTGGTACACCGAGAGACTGTCAAGACTCTTTTCAGCCCCGCCGTCTTGGTCCCAGTAGAGGAACGGCCTGCGGCACCCTTCGCCGGCGGCTTGCCAAGATCATCACAGTCGCACAAGCGGATCGGCAAACGGGCACGCGCGGGGAACTGCGTAGGCTCGCGCGCGTGTCATCCGGGTTCGTCGTTCACGCTGGCGACGGCCAAGCGGCGCCGGGTGCTGGTGGGAGCGTGCTCGCCACAGCGGCAGCGACTGATGGAGCATTCAGCCTCCTGCTCAGCCATGCTCCTGCTGGTGATGAGGCGCCGCTTCATGTCCACCACGACGAGAGTGAGTCGTTGTTCGTACTCGCCGGGACTTATCGAATCCGGTGCGGCGACGAGACCTTCGAGGCAGGCGTCCACGACTTCGTGTACCTGCCGCGCGGAGTCCCGCACGCCTGGCGGGTCGTGAGCGACATGGCGGGTCGCAAGCTGATCCTCGCCGTGCCCGGTGGCATCGAGAACTTTTTCGACGACCTGGTTACCGGCGTCAGCCCCGACGAGTTGACCCACCGTCACGGCGTGCAGTTCCTCGACTGACTCTCACGTCAGCCTCGACCGCGCGGCCGGGACACGGCCACACGTCGTAAGCCGATCGCTCAGCGGATCAACTGCGGCCGGTCCGCAGAGCTCGGGCGACGTCGGTCGATCGTTCAGGACGGCACGCCAGCCCGTAGACCGATCGTCGTATAGCGAACCCTGACCGGGACAAGATCACGGCTGGGAGTGCTACAGAGCCGTGCGAGAACCGGGCCACGTGGCGGCGTCTTGATACGCCGCACCACACCCGGCGCGTCGGCGGATCGCCACGGCCGCAGGACCAACTCGTCGATGAACAGCTCAGGCTGGCTCTGGTCGCGTAGCCGCCCAGCGGATACGACCCGAGCGACGAGGTCCGGCATGACGACCAACCTGCCCGGCGGCTGTCCGGAACCGATCGACGACCGGACGCTGCGGACGGTCGTGGCGGAAGCCGAGCTGGTCTGCCGGGCCGTGCTCCCGGACGCCCACCTGCTTGCAGGCAGCCGCGCAGGATTCTTGGTCCAGGCTGTCGATCTGGGCCGGTCCCGTTCGTGGACAGGCTGAGGGAGCGGCACCGGGCCGACCCAAGGAGGAGATCGAGATGACGCAGTACCTGCTGTCCGTGCACCACGTCGGCGACTACCCGACCCCGGGCGAGGAGGAGATGCAGAGGATGTTCGCGGCGGTCGGACCCTTCAACACCGAGCTGCAGGAGACGGGAGCCTGGGTCTTCGCCGGCGGGCTCCTGCCCCGTGACACCGCGACCGTCGTCGACGCGTCGAGGGCCGAGGCGCTGATCACCGACGGGCCGTTCTCGGAGAGCAAGGAGCAGCTCGGCGGCTTCTGGGTCATCGAGGCCGCTGATCTCGATGCCGCGCTCGCAATCGCGAAGAAGGGCTCGGCCGCGTGCGGTGGGCCGGTCGAGGTCCGGCCGTTTCAGGGCAGGTGACCGACGACGTCGCGGCGGTCTTCCGCACCGAGTACGGCCGCGCCGTTGCGACCCTGGTCCGCCTGCTCGGCGACATCGGTCTGGCCGAGGAGGCGGTCCAGGACGCGTTCGTCGTCGCGGTCCAGACGTGGGACGTCCCGCCGCCCAACCCGGGCGGCTGGATTGTCACGACCGCCCGCCGCCGCGCCATCGACCGCTTCCGCCGTGAGTCGACGCGCGAGGAGCGGCACGCCATGGCCGCGCTGCTCGCGACCCCTGACGAGCCCTTGGAGGTGGGCGCCGTGCGCGACGACCAGCTGCGGCTGCTGTTCACCTGCTGCCACCCGGCGCTGTCGACCGAGGCCCAGGTCGCCCTGACGCTGCGCCTGCTCGGCGGGCTCGAGACCACCCAGGTCGCCCGGGCTTTCCTCGTCCCGGAAGCCACGATGGCGCAGCGGATCGTCCGGGCCAAGCGCAAGATCCGCGACGCGCGCATCCCGTACCGGGTGCCGACCGAGGCCGAGCTGCCCGACCGGCTGCGCGGCGTGCTCGCCGTCGTCTACCTCGTCTACACCGCCGGGCACAGCTCGTCCGGGCCGGCCCTGGTGGATGCCTCGCTGTGTCAGGAGGCCGTGCGCCTGGCGTGCGTGCTCGCCCGGCTGATGCCGGACGAGCCGGAGGTTCTGGGACTGCTCGCGCTGCTGCTCCTGCTGCAGTCCAGAGCGGGTGCGCGCACAGCGGCCGACGGCTCGCTGGTCCCGCTGGAAGAGCAGGACCGGGCGCGGTGGGACCCGGCGCTCGTCGCGGAGGGGCAGGCGCTGGTACGGCAGCTGCTCCGGCGGGGCCAACCGGGGCCCTACCAGGTGCAGGCAGCGATCCAGGCCGTGCACGCGGACGGCGTGACCGATTGGGCGCAGGTGCTGGCGCTCTACGACCTGCTGCTGTCACTGCAGCCCTCGCCGGTAGTCGCGTTGAACCGGGCCGTGGCACTGGCGAAGGTCGCCGGGCCGGCGGCGGCGCTCAAGGTCGTTGAGGGTCTGGCGCTGGAGGCCTACCAGCCCTTCCACGTCGTACGGGCGGAGCTGCTCTCCCAGCTGGGACGCGCGGGCGAGGCGCGACAGGCGTACGGGCGGGCGCTCGCCGTGACCACGAACCCGGTGGAGCGGGCGTTCCTCGAAAAGCCCGCCGTGAGGTCCTCCCGTCCCCATGACCGATGGCCCCACTGGGACGGCATTGGAGTCGAAGGGGCGACTGACGCCGATCGTGCGGCGTAGAGGGCAGTCCAGGTCGAGGCAAGACCGTGGATGCTCTTACGGCAGCGCGCACCGTGTCTCCGCTGCGTCTGCGCATTGGGGGACGCGCAACGCAGAGTTCGACGCACTCGCGAGGCATGGAGCGACATGACGACCGACCGCAACGGGACCACAAGGACGGTTGCAAGCGCGACGCGCGCGGCGCCCGCGGGCGACTTCGACTACGAGCGCAACGGGCGGGGGTACGCGGTACGGCGACGGCCCGATCCGCGCGTCGCCGCGTTCATCCACCGCGCTCTCGGTGACGCGCGCACAGTGCTCAACGTCGGCGCTTGGGCCGGTTCCTACGAGCCCGACGACCGCTACGTGGTCGCCGTCGAGCCGTCCGCGGCGATGCGGGCGCAGCGACCGCCCGGCGGCTGGCAGGAGCGCCCCGTTCCGGGCGCCCGGATGACCATCCTCAACCGAAGCTGAGCCTTGTACGGCAGGCTGGTAGCGCTCGTTGGGTCCCTGGTGCCACTTGCTGCCGGGGAGCTTCCGAAACGCCGATACTTGTCGATGTTGCGGTGGCCGTGAGCGAGCTGCTGGCCTGGGACCCCCACAGTGAGGTCGGCTCGATGCGGGCTGTTCGGGCTGCCCGGGTCCAGTATCGGGGGGCTTCGGGTGGCGCGAAGCCGGGGTCGTCCATCATCGGCGAGTGCGGGCTTCGTTGACGGTGGCGGTGGTGCAGCCGCCGTGCACTGCGTGCGACGTGGCCGGCAACGCTCAGCGGCACTCAGCTGCGGTGCTTCGAGCGCAAGCCCGGGTGGTGGTCTTTCCGGAGATGTCGTTGACCGGGTACGAGCTGGACGCGCCCGCGATAGCGCCCGACGACGCCGCTCTCGAGCCCCTTGTCGCCGCCTGCGCGGCGAGCGGCGCAATAGCCTTGGTCGGCGCCCCGGTGCAAGACCCGGAGGCAGGTGTTCATCGCGGTGCTGCAAGTGGACGCGGCCGGGGTGCGTGTGGCGTACCGCAAGAGCTGGCTTGACGAGGCCGAAGCGGAGCGGTTCAGCGCCGGTCCAGGCCCGACCGTGTTGGACGTGGACGGCTGGCGCCTCGGGCTGGGTGTCTGCAAGGACACCGGCGCCATGCGGCACGTGGCCGGCATGGCGGCGCTGGGGGTGGACGGCTACCTAGCTGGTTTGGTGCACCGTCCCGCGGAGACTCGGCGGGCTGTCCAGAGAGCGCCGGTGGGTTGTCGCGGGACGTCGGGTGAGCAGACCAGCGGCGACGGCACCAAGGAACCGGTGTACAGCGGCGATTCCGTGGAGCGGCCGTGCAGACTGTCATGATGAGCCGGGATCAGCCACATGGGTGGGCTGGTCATCTGATGCAGATGGGCCGCGGCGGTCGCTCCGCTGGCACGGTGGCACTAGAGCGTGATGTCCGGCAGCGCGGCGACCGGCTCGCTCGCGCGGTAGTAGAGCGGGCTCGGCAGCGGCTTCGTCCGTCTCGGTCTCGGATGCGAGCTCTGCGGGCAGCTCCGGGCGCCCGGTTGAGCTGGCAGGACATGCCTGCCCCCGCTGCCCCGGGTCCTCTGGGCGCCGTCGTTCATCCCCTTGCGGTGGCTACATGCGATCTTGATCGTGGTGTGGTCCTGGGGCGCACGCCCTTCATCCTGCCGCTGCACCTGGGACACGAATGCGTCGGCGAAGTCACCGCTGTGGGCAGCGCGGTGACCAGCGTGCAGGTCGGGCAGCGGGTCGTGGTCCCGTTCCAGATCAGCTGCGGCACCTGCCGGTCCTGCCGTGTCGCTCTGACGTCGAACTGCCTGTCCGTACCGCCGATCAGCATGTACGGGCTCGGGCTCGCGGCGGGGCACTGGGGCGGCGCCTACGCCGACGAGCTAGCCATACCGTTCGCCGACGGCATGCTGGTACCGCTGCCGTCTGGAGTGGACCCGGCAGCGGCCGCCAGCGTGGCGGATAACGTCAGCGACGCGTTCCGCCACGTCAGCCCGCATCTGCCACAGCTGCTCGCCCGCGACACCGACGCCCGGGTGCTGATCATCGGTTCACTCCAGGCGCGCGTTCCCTTCAGCGGCAGCGTCCCGCTCTACACGGCACAGGCAGCGCTAGCGCTCGGCGCCCGGCACGTGCAGCTGGTCGACGCGCGTCCGGACATCCGCAGTCACGCGCAGCGGCTCGGTATCGAGGCGCTTCAGCCGCAGACCCTGCGCCGACTGCCGCTCGCGCTACTTGTTGCGGACATCAGCTTCACCCCACGCGGCCTGGCCAGCGGCCTCGCGAGAACCGCGCCGGACGGCGTCGTGAGCAGCTCCGGGATGCTGCACAGCCGTGCCACCGTGCCGACCGCGCTGATGTACGGGCGCAACGTCACCCTTCACCTCGGTCGAAGCAACACCCGCACACTCATCCCCCAAGTGCTCGAGCTGATGGTTGCCGGGCGGCTGCACCCCGCTGACGTCACCACGCTCACCGGCCCCCTCGAGGACGCGCCCGCCGTTCTTCGCGAGCACATCCTCTCGGGCACGACCAAAACCGTCCTCACCCAGCCATGAGCCAACGCGAGTCAACCGGCTGGCGGCGCTGCACCTCAGCGGTCGCTCGTCCGGCGAACGTCAAGTTTCGGGGGCTTGTGAAAGCGCGTCAGTCGCCGCCCGGAGCCGTTCCGATAGCCGAACCCTGGGTCCTCGCGGTGGTCGCACACCCGATCATGTGAGGGTGACGATGACTGTCCGGATCCGCCGTGATCGGCTTGCGGCACGGCTTGAGGGTTGGAGCCGCGGGCACTCCGGGTGCAACTACTCCTGCTGGCTCTCGGACCAGTCGGCCTCGAACTCTTGGTTGGTGAGGAGGTGGTCGTCCGGACCGTAGGCGGCCTTTCCAACCAGCCGGGCGCGCCAGTACTCCTTGGCGCCCAACGGGTAGCGCTCCGCTTCGGCGTTCTCTGCGTCGAGCTCCTCCTGTGCGTAGCTGTCACCGACGACAGAGATAATGATCTCTGCGACCGAGATGCCTTGCGTCTTGCCGCTGATGCGCCGGAGGTACACCCCAGCTGGGTTGTAGCCGTGCACATCGTGGATTACCAGGTCGCCGACGTGCACCGTGTGGTTCTCGTACGGCAAGGCACCGATGTACTCGGCCGGGTAGATCACGAGCGCCTGCCGCTCGGGCAACCCCGGGGGGACGGGCGGCGACACGTCCATCAGCCGGTCATCGACCCAGGCGGCGAGCGCGGCGAGGGGGATTCCGCCGGCGGCCGCGGCCTCGACGACCTCTGCGGTCTCCGCACCGTCGGGGTCGTCGGCCGCCGGCGGTTGCCAGTCCCACCCGTTGAGGTTGGCGAACAGAATCGCGCAGAGCAGTGCTGTCCGTTTGTTGCCATCGGGCAGGGCATGGTTGCTGGCCACTCGCTGGAGTAGGACTGCCGCCTTCACCGCGAAACCCGGGTACTGCTCATGGTCGCCGAAACCGGCGGCGGGGGCGGCTAGCGCGGACTCGGCGAGCGGCCGGTCAGCGACCTGGCGCACGGTATCCAGGTCCATGCGCAGCGCCTGAGCCGCCGCTCGGAGGAAGTCCTCGTAGCCGAGATAGGAGACGTTGCCGTCCACAACCAAGCGAGAGCGGCTACCGCGCCAGGCGGTCGAGGGCGGCCCGGTTCCGGTCGGCGGCCCGCCGCAGCAACTCCTCGACGCCCTCCGGGTCCTCGTCCCCGGCCCGCCGAGCAGCAGAGACCCGCTCGATCGCTGTTCTATCGTCGGCGCGCTCCAGGGCCCGCTCGCTATCAGCCGGAGCCGTTGGGCTCGGCGCCCCTGTCCTCGGCTCAGCCATGACGCCAGTCTTGCACTTCAAGGTTCCGGACAGGGCAAGGTCCAGAGCGGCCAGCCCATACCGCACTCGCCACCCTTCTCGCCGTCCTCAGCGATATCCGCCGGAGCGGACCGCGAGGGAGTGCCGCAAGTGGATCCCTGAACGGGGACGACGAACGCTGTGATGCTCGGCTGTGTGGAGCGGGTGGTGGTGCTGGGCCGTGGCGGCGCTGGCAAGACGACCTTCGCGGTGCAGTTGGGGCAGTTGCTCGGGTTGCCGGTGCTCGAGCTCGACCGGTACTTCTGGTCACCGGACCTGACCAGTCCACGCCCGCGCAGCGGTGGGTGCAGGTGCAGTCCGAGCTGGCCGCGGCCGACCGCTGGGTGATGGACGGTGACCTGGGGCCGTATGACGTGCTGGCGCCGCGGCTCAGCCGGGCCGACACCGTGGTGGTTCTGGACTTCGGGCTGCTGCGATGTCTGTGGCGCGCGGGTCGGCGGTCCCGGGAGCGCAGGGACTTCTGGAGGTGGGTGATCACGTGGCGACACCGCAGCCGGCCGATCGTGTTGCAGGCCATCGCGGTGCACGGGCGGGGCGCCGAGGTGCACCTGGTCCGGACACCGGGACAGCTCCGCCGGTTGCTGCGCGACCTCCCGGTGTCGGCGCAGGGCCAGCACGACACGTGACGTCTTCCGTGGTGGTGGGGGCAGGCTCGCGACATGCCCGCACGTCTGCGCCCGCTCGAGCCGGCCGATCTACCCCGGGTGGTCGATCTGTCCCTGCGGGCCTGGGAACCGGTGTTCACCTCGCTGCGCACCGTGCTGGGCGACGAAGTGTTCCAACGCCTGTACCCGGACTGGCGGAGCGACCAGGAGCGGGCGGTCACCGCCACCTGCACGTCAACGCTGATGAATGCCACGGTCGCTGACGAGGCAGGCGCACCGGTCGGCTTTGTCGCGTTCGCCGCCGACCCGGCGACCCGGCTGACCCCGCCGGCACTCCCCCGGCCCGGGCGCCGCACCCCCGCCGCGTCGACGGCCGGGCCGATTTCGCCGCCGCCCGCCACGCACTGCAGCAAACCCAGCCGGTAGCCGGGGAGTCATCGAGATGCTCGCCGTCGACCCGAACCAACAAGGAGCCGGAATCGGGAGTGCCCTGACGTCGTTCGCGCTGCGAGCGCTGCGCGACGCGGGCATGCATGTGGCCATGGTCGAGACCGGCGGTGACCCGGGGCACGCCGCGGCACGGCGTACCTATGAGAAGGCGGGGTGCACCCTGCTGCCGATCGCTCGCTACTTCAGGTCACTGGATCGCGTCGAGCCCGGCGATTCCCTCGGTTCCACGCCGTGATCACCAGCACGGTCTCTCCGCCTTCGACGGCAGAGCGAACCCTCTGGAGCCGACCGGACCCCCGCCGTCCCGCTGACGATGGTCTGCCGGGACGGCGCGAGGTCGTGGAGGATGGTCGGGTGACCATCCCCGAGGAGGCCTGATGTACGTGCCGGCGCACTTCGCCGCTGATGTTGGCGAGGTGCGCGAACTGTTGATCCAGCAGGGAGCAGCGGATCTGGTCACGGCGACGACGTCCGGCTTGACGGCGACGCTGTTGCCCTTTCTGTACGAGCCAACCGTCGGTGAGCACGGCTCCTTGCTTGGCCACGTGGCGCGCAACAACGATCAGTGGCGGCATGAGGTGCTCGGGGATGCGCTGGTCATCGTCCGCGGACCCGACGCGTACATCTCCCCCAGCTGGTATGCCTCAAAGGCCGAGCACGGACGCGTCGTACCGACGTGGAACTACGTCACGGCGCACATCTATGGGCGGCTGGTCGTCCACGACGACCCGGACTGGGTCGGCGCGCTTGTGCGCCGGTTGACCGACCGGTACGAGGCGGACAACCCGCTGCGGTGGTCGGTTGATGATGCGCCCGCGGCCTTCGTCGCCGGCCAGCTGCGCGCGATCGTCGGAGTCGAGCTGGTCATCAGCCGCGTGGAAGCCAAGGCCAAGCTCAGCCAGAACCGGTCGGCCGCCGACATCAACGGGGTGATCACCGGCCTTGAGGCACGCGGGGACACGCCGACCGCCGACGCCGTGCGAGCCGCTCGAGCCTGACCGGCCACCCCCACCCCGAACCGCAGAGCGATCCTCAATCGGCATCGATCTTGCGCTGCAGATGCCACGAGAAGTAGCCGTGGTAGCGCTGCTGCAACTCGGGTCGCCGCCAGTCCTGACCGTCGATGGTTCGACGACAGCTGCTCGTCCCACAACGGCAGGTCATGTGCCCTGCGTAGTCGTCGAACATGGCGTAGTCGGTGCTCAGCTCCTCACCCGACGCCACTGCCCGCATGCTGACGAGGACGGTGTTGCCGCCGAAGCCAACGTTGGGCTCGCAGGAGTGGTTGATGAACAGCATCACCGCCTCGTACTCCTCGGGTGCACGAGCGACGAGGTGCAGGCCGTCCGCAATCTGGATCTCAGAGTTTGGCAAGGGGGCGCTGAGCGCGTGCAGATCCTGAGTGGTCACGATGTGGCCACCCTTGACGGCTACGACCTCACCAACGCCGATCGGCTCAGTGGCGAAGAGGCCACGGCCGGCGATGCCGCCTTCCACGCCCTTCCGTGCCTTTGGCGAGATCCAGGACGAGATCATGCCCATGAGGCTAGGTCGAGCCTGCGCAGTGCCGCTAGCCGATCCTCTACTGGAGCGGGTTGCTGCCGACGGTTGAGCTGCGCCTCTCAAGCAGGATGACGTCGCGCCACTGACCGACGTGGGGGCCGTGGGTCCTGTGTCCGAGCCGGCGCCGAACGCCGACCTCGCGGAACCCGGCGCGGTGATGCAGTGCGAGGCTGGCCGTGTTCTCCGGGAACACCCCGCACTCGATCGTCCAGATGCCTGCTGTCTCCGTGGCGGCGACGAGCGCTTCGAGCAGGAGGCGTCCGACGCCTCGTCCGGACGCGGCCGGGTGCACGTAGACGGAGTGCTCAACCACTCCGGTGTGCACGCAGCGCCCGGACGCCGGTGAGGCGGCGACCCAGCCGAGCACGCGGCCGTCAGAGGCGACGGCGACCAGTCGGTGCTCGGCGAGCTTGCCGGCCTGGAACTGGTCCCACGTCGGTGGCTGGTCGTCGAACGTCGCATTGCCGGTCGCGATGCCGCGCGCGTAGATCTCCCGGACCTCGGGCCAGTGCCGTTCGGTCAGGGGCCTCACCGCGACCTGGGCAGGGGACATGGATTCTCCGGGCTGGGTTCAGGAGGCGTGCGGCGGCTTGCGGGCGCGGATGATCGCTGCGAAGGCGTGGGCATGCACACGGTGGGTCTCGCGGATCTCGACGTCGACCAGGCCGGCCTTCATCAGGGCTTGGGTGAACTGCTGGCTGGTCAGGGCGCCGGCGATGCACCCGGTCCACTGCGTCAGGTCAGCGCGGACAGCATCGTCCATCTCGTGGTCGGCCAGGAAATCGGAGACGGCGAACCGGCCGCCCGGACGCAGCACCCGGGCGGCTTCGCCCAGCACCAGGTGCTTGTCCGCAGCCAGGTTGATCACGCAGTTGGACAGGACCACGTCGACGCTGGCATCCGGCAGGGGGATGTCCTCCAGGTAGCCCTGGAGGAACTCGACGTTGTCTACTCCGGCCTCGGCAGCGTGCGCGCGGGCGAGATGGAGCATCTCCGGCGTCATGTCGAGACCGATCACGCGCCCGGTCGGTCCGACGCGGCGAGCCGCGATCAGCACGTCCGCCCCCGCGCCGGAGCCCAGGTCGAGGACGACCTCCCCCGGGTGCAGGTCCGCGACCGCGGTCGGCACACCACAGCCCAGCGACGCCGCCACGGCAGATTCCACAGCGCCGTCGTTGGCGGTGCTGTCGTAGAGCTCGGCGCCGAAACCGGCACCGGCCCGGGCACCGGTTGTCGTCGCTGGCGCGCCGCCGCAACTGGCGGCCTCGAGCTCGCGGGCCTGGTCGTGGTCTCCGGCTGCCGCGTGCCTCGCGGCGGCGGCATAGCGGGCGCGCACGGCGTCCCGCACTGCGGTGGAATCGGTCAAGGCTCGCTCCTCGGGTCAGCGCTGGCCGCCTCGCAGGCCACCAGACGCAACGGATCAGGTGGGCGCTTGCCCATCACGACGTCCGCCGCACTGGGAAAGCACTCCAGGCAGCGGGGATTGACGGCGTACAGCGAACTGGTCCCGCGCCGCTGCACGTGGACGAAGCCCACCGCCGCCAGAGCAGCGAGGTGATGGCTGACCGTGGACTGCCCCACCGGCAGCACGGCCGTCAGCCGCCCCACCGACACCGGTTCTGGCTGCTGCGCCAACCACGCCAGCAGCTGAACGCGAGTGGGATCGGCCAACGCACGGAACCACTCCGCGTACGTCGCGGCCGTCTCCCGGGCCAGCACCGTCTCCGCCCGTCCCAACGCTCATCGTTCAGCGACGATGGTCGATGGACTACAGCCATGTCAAGCGGCTCTATGCGGCTGATCCTGGGAGAGGTTGGGCTGGGGGCCGTCCGCAAGCGGATCACTGGCTACCGGGACGTAGCGGCGCCCTAGGCTTGCTAGGGCGATGATCACAGCGCCCCTGGCGATGTCGAGTCGATGGTGTATCGACGGCACCGTCTCTACCGGCGGGAGCGCGACCCGCCCCGCTGGCATGGGAAGGTGCCACGATGACGATCGAGACGACCACCCGGTTCCTGGCTGCGGTCCCCGCCCTACCGGTGTCCGACGAGCAGGTGACGGACGAAGGACTGGGCTTCCTGCGCCGGACTCGATCGAGATTCACCTGTGGGTCCCTGACGGGTGCGCGCCTGGCGCGGAGCGCCACCTGGCGGGTCCTCGTCGTGCCGCATCGAGGTGCCGGGCGTCGACGAGCGCTACATGCACTGCACGCGCAACGGTGGAGTGCACCCAAACGCGACCTCACATCGGTCAGAGCATGTCTGGCGGGGACCCGCGATTTGGTCGAGTCATGAGTGAACAACTGCAGGTCAGCACGTCGAGCCACGGTGTACGGACCCTGACGCTGAACCGACCGGAGAAGAAAAACGCGCTATCCATCGAGCTTCGTGACGCCATCACGGCAGCGTTGCAAGCCACGGCAGTTGACGACACTGTCAGAGTCGTGGTGCTCACCGGAGCAGGGTCCGTGTTCAGCGCAGGCTTCGACCTCGGAGAGTTTTCCGGGCTGGGTGAGCCCGAGTACGCGAACCTGCTGTGGTCTTCCAGCGACCGGTTTCACCACGCCTGCCTCACGTTCCCGCTCCCGCTCGTCGCCGCGGTCAACGGGCCGGCCCTGGCGGGCGGCTTCGACCTCGCCGTGATGTGCGACATCCGCATCGCCGCAGAGTCCGCGCGCTTCGCTCACCCCGAGCGGCTGTTCGGAGACGTCGTCTACGGCCCGCTGCACGACATCGTTGGAGGCGCGCTCGCCCGCGACCTCGTCCTCACCGGTCGGAGGCTTGAGGCTCACGAAGCCCTGGCCCTCGGCCTAGTCCGTGAGGTCATTGCCGACGACAAGCTCGCAGACCTTGCCGCTGGGCTCGGCGCGGACATTGCCCAAGCACCCCGAGAAGCCTTGGTCCGCACGAAGTCCAAGATCATCCGCCGAGCGGAGATCTCGCTGGTGACTACCTTGCAGCTGTGATTGCCCCGCCCAGTTACCGCTCGGTGAGCATCGGCGATGCGCTGCCGCCCCAGTTGCACACCCCCCGGGCGAGCTGATCTGGTGCGCCACGCCGCGGCCCCCGGCCTGCCGGGCAGCACTTGATGGACAAGGGCTAACGCAGGCCGTCGCCCCTCATTCTCGCCGGGTCGGTAGCCGTGCCCAGCGACGCGTCCCGTATGCCGAACGCGTCCTACGGGTCAGCCCGGGCATGAGACGCAGGAAGTGAGGGAGTGCAGGTTCCCGGACTGCCCGGATGACCACAACCCCCGCCCGCAATAAGGCCCGGTGACGGCAGGCTAACCGCTACGGTCATCCGGTGGCCGGAATGCTCGTCGGATACGCCCGCTGCTTGACCGACACCCAGGACCTCACTGCCCAACGCAACGCGCTTGCCGCGCTCGGGGTGAAGCCGAACCGGATCTACGTCGACCACGGCCTCACCGGCACCAACCGGGCTCGACCCGGCCTGCGTGAAGCACTGGCCGCCTGCCGGTCCGGCGACACGCTCGTCGTTACCAAGCTCGACCGGCTAGCCCGCTCGCTGCCCGACGCCCGCGACATCGTCGCCGAACTCACCGAGGCGAACGTGAAGCTCAACATCGGCGGCTCGGTCCATGATCCGAACGACCCCGTCGGGCGGCTGCTGTTCAACGTCCTGGTGATGATCGCTGAATTCGAGTCCGACTTGATCAGGATGCGGACGAGGGAAGGCATGAAGGTCGCCAAGGCCAAGGGCCGACTGTGCGGCAAGCAGCCGAAACTCAACCCCGCCCAAGAGAAGCACCTTGTCGAGCTGTGGCGCGCCGGCAAGCACACCAGCGCCGGACTCGCCGAGCTCTTCTCCGTCGCCCGCTCGACCGTCTACCGGGCGGTGCAGCGCGCCGGCGAACCGTCCCCGCTCGGGCTCGTCGCGCGTGAGCGGCCACGTCTACGTCGACGAGACCAAACGTCGTGGTTACCTGCTGGTCGCGGCCGTCGCGGTCCCCGACGGTCTCGACACCATTCGCAAGATGCTGCGCGGCCTCGTGCTGCCCGGCCAGCGTCGTCTGCACATGAAAGACGAGAGCGACCCGCGCAAGCGATCCATCGCGACGGCGATCGCCGTGAGCGGCATCCACGCCACCATCTACGACGCCGGACGGCGCTATCGGACCGAGTGGGAACGGCGACGAGCCTGCTTGACTGCCCTTGTGGCCGACGCCGCTCGGCGCGGCGACGCGATGCTGATCCTGGAGCAGGACGACACGCTCATCGCCGTCGACCGCAAGCTGCTCTACCGCGCCGCTCGAGACGCCGGGTGCCCGGACTTGCGTTACGAGCACCAACGGGCAGCAGCCGAGCTGCTGCTGGCCCTGCCCGACGCGATCGCCTGGTGCTGGGCCAAAGGCGGCGACTGGCGACGCCGTATCGAGCCGGCAGTCACCGAAACCCGAGAGGTCTGACGACCCAAAGCAGGCGTGAAGCCCGAGCGCCACTGTCGTCCGGCCGGGTCTCGGGCTCACTTCCCGCGGCTACTGCCAAGGGCACGTCAAGGATATGTGTCCGCCAAGCCGCTGTCACGCACACGACTCCCGGCCACCCGCACCAAGGTCATTCTCAGTGCTAACCGCTGTTCCGGTGTTCCTCAACCCCGGAAGCTTGGCGAGCCGAGCAGGGGAGTCGGCGAAGTTCTGACCCCGCCGCGCGGGCTGCGACGGGTCACGTTTCTGGATGCTGAGTGGGGCGGTTCTTGTCGTGGTACATGGCTTGGTCGGCTCGTTCGAGCAGCTGGTCGGCGGAGTCATCAGGGTGGGGGGTGGCGCTGCCGATGCTGGCGGTGATCCGCACCGTCGTCGCGTCGACGGTGATGGGCTGGGCCAGGGTGCGGCGAATCCGTTGCTGGGCGTGGGTGAGGGCTGCGGGGTCGGCGGTCGCCAGCAGCAGGACGAACTCGTCTCCACCGAGGCGGACCATGAGGTCACCGTCGCGGGTTACCCGGGCCAGGCGGCGTCCGACGGCGACCAGCACCTGGTCACCAACGCGGTGACCGTGGGTGTCGTTGACGGTTTTGAAGCCGTCGAGGTCGATGAACAGCACCGACCAGTCCGGGACCGGCGGGCGACCGGGTACCGGCGCGGTAGCTGCGTCGCCGGACGGTGGGCCGGTGTGGCTGTGCGGGTCGGGCGGGGGCAGCAGGGCGCCGAGCCGGTCGTGCAGAGCGCGCCGGTTGCCCAGGCCGGTGAGCTGGTCCTGCTCGGCCTGGCGTGCCAGCTCCTGCTCGGCGGCGGGGGCTGAGGCGTCCTGGACGTGGGCGAGGCGGTGCCGCTGGCCGCCGGGCTCTTCGAGCAGCAGAAGGGTGACCCGGACCGGCAGCGGGCGGCGTCCGGCGACGGTGATCCGCTTGTCGATCTGGACCACGTCGTGGGTGCCGTCGGCGACCTGGTCGACGGCTGCCAGGGTGTGCTCGACGTCGTCGGGGTGGGTGACGTCGATCATCGGCCGGCCGATGAGCTGCTGCGCCGTCCGGTTCAGCAGCTGGGCCAGTGCCGGGTTGACGTCAAGGATCCGGCCGTGTTCGGCGATCAGCGCCAGCGGCACCGGGGAGAGGGCGAAGATCTGGGCGAAGCGGGTGTCGGCCTGCTGGCCGGGGCCGGCCCACTCCTGCTCGGCGGCTGGGGTCTGGTCGGCTGGGGTGTCGCCGGGGGAAGTGCGGCGGTCGCGGTCGGACCCGCCGGGGGGCTGCGCCATCGGTACCGGCCCTTCTGTTCTGCTGGCACGCGGCAGCGAAGGGGCGGGCCTTCGACGCGGTCAGCATGGGTGTATCACCGGCGGCCAGCAGGTCAACGGGTGCCTCCCGGCGGCACGGCGGGGGGACGTGGTCAGAGCGCGGTCTGATCGTGGTCATCGGGCGTGGCGGGCCGCGGCTTGAGCGAGCGAGCCGTGTACCGGCGCCAGCCGGCCCAGCCCGGAGCCGGCCAGCGCCCGGCTGGCGTTCGACTACCGGAGCGGCGCTGAGCCGCCGGTCCTTGCACCGGGTGGTCAGCTCGACCGGCTGCTGTCGTCGTCGGCGCTGCCGTCGTGTGCGGCCGCCGGCATGACGACAGGCGGCGGGCACAAGCGCAGCCGCCTCGGCTACCCGGTCAGCAACGAGTACGCGATCTCCGGTGGTGCGCAGCGACTTCGCCGGCGGTACCGTCGTCTATCGCTCCGCCACCCGCGCCACCACGGTGACCTATCTGAAATAAGGCCACCGCTTGGCAGTCACCCCAACTGCAGGACGTCCCTGACGCCGCCGCACCGGGGGCCGTCTTGTCGCATGAGCAGGTCAGCGGGTTGTGCCCCGGACAGGCGGGCACTGCTTGCTCGACCAACAGACCGCACACAAGGGAGAACCAGCATGCTCATCGCTCACCCGGCGGTCATGCACGCCACCTCGCTCGCGCTCGACCTCGAGGCTCGAGGCGTCGCCCGCAAGGCAGGCCACGCGGTGCTCATCATCATCATCGTGCTGGTCGTCGTCGGCATCCTCATCGGAGCCGGGCTGACCGCCCTGCTCCGCCGGCGCCGATAGCCCGGCCAAGGCCGCGGTAAGGGGTCCGGCTCGCCGTCGACCGGACAGAGGCCGAGTCGCGATTTCCCTGAGGCGGGCGGCCGCGGGTCGTTCTCGCCCTGTTCGTCGCCAGCTACAACAGCTACCCCGGCGCGATGCCGGCCGGCTGGGGCTACCAGACCATCCGGCAGAACGGCGACGAGGGGTGCTGTCCGGCGCCAAGGACCTGGTCAACGCTCCTATCACCGAAAGCTGAGGACGTCAGGTTGGTCGATGATCCAGAGCCACGAGCCGTCCGGCTGGCGGCGTGCGACTTCGGCGGTGATCTCACCGGCGAGGTGCGTCGACGTCAGGGCCAGGTCTCCGTTGCGGATCGCACGGCGCTGGTCACCGGGCGGGAAGCTGGATCTCGCGGAGAGCATCCCCGCATACAGCTCGCGGATCGCCTGGTGGCCTGTCGACGTGTGACCGGCAGGGAATGCGAGGACCGAGCCGGGCTCGTACAGAGCGACCATGCCCTCAAGGTCACCGGCGTTGGCCCTCTCGGCCAGCAGCCGGCTCAGGTCCTCGGGTTGTCGAGCTCTCTCGCGTTCGCTGTCCATGTTGAACCCTCCCTGCGTTGTCAGCTCGCGGCTGGACTTGAGTGAGACCATCGGCCTATCAGCGACCTAGCTGTCCTCGCCCCCTGCCCGGATCCCACGAGGGGTGACTGTGGCGCGTCGACCAGACCGCCGCGCCCAGCCACCCCTGACACCGCCGCGTCCCGCCCCCAGGAAGGTCACCATCTGATGCTGAACTCCGCCTCCGAGGCCGGTGCGACGATCACAGCCGGGGTGCCCGCCCTCACCGCTCCGGCGCCAGGCGGGCAGCCGTCAAGGGGCCCGCGGACGGTGGCCCGCGGGCTGCTGAAGGCGGTCCGGCCCAAGCAATGGGTCAAGAACGTGCTCGTGGTGGCGGCCCCGGCGTCAGCCGGGGTGCTGCTCGAGCCGTCGGTGCTCGCTCGCACCGCCGTCGCACTGGTGGCCTTCACCGCGTGCGCTGCCG
>JAABVA010002013.1_pt1 | contig 20736 bp, 24 predicted proteins | sample 5560331 | NCBI WGS metagenome assembly JAABVA01 (sample SAMN12812661, study PRJNA571458) | rock metagenome | isolation source: Antarctica rocks | place: Antarctica: Victoria Land, Mt New Zealand sud | collected 2016-01-07
CGTTATCAGCTCTAGCAGTGACACTCTCTGCTGGTATGATGGTACGCTGCAGGAATACTGGGCGCGCAGGCTGTGTATAAGCTCATCGATGGTCCTTGGCTTTGCACCCTGTCATACCCAACCAAGCAGAACCTGCACAACTGCATGCAACACAGTAATTTGCACTGCCAGCGCGCGCCCGAGCTCTTGAGGCACACCTGACCATGGCCGCGGCAGCCTGCTCGGCCTTTAGGTTCACCCCTGCCTGGGCGCATCGGCATGGGCTCTTGCTTCAGGCCTTGCATGGGCACGTTGTTGGAAGGTGCAGAGGAGGAGCAGCGCGCTCAGCATAGGCTCTGTGCAAATGTCGAAGCTTATTTGGCAGCTGGAGTGCCAGGGTTCGACTAGCAACCCTGATTGGGGCTGGGCCATGCCCAGAAGGTTGCAGTTGGTTGCAATCAGCTTTCCTCATTGGTGGCAGTGTAGCCATGCAGAGAGGGATGCATGGCAACATAAGTCTGCCACCAATCTTGTTTATAATCACTTGCGCCGGCCGGTCGCAGGGGCTGCGCGAGGACGCGCTCAAGACAGCGCTAACGTGGAGGACACCTCCTGGTACTACTGGTGCCTGGGCTAGTGGATACGCGGCCGGCGCTCCGACGAGACCCTGCTGGAGGGGGTCTCGTCGGAGCGCCGGCGGCGTGTCCACCAGCCCAGTCACCATTAGTGCCATGTGGTGTCCTCCATGTGGCGCTGCTTGAGCGCGCCCTCAAGCAGCTTTTACACCACTCTGCCCTCTTCTCGTCACGGTTACGCCACATACCTAGCTGACGCATGACATGGTAGGTTCCAACCCCGAACCCGCAAAGCAATGCTGCACAATGTAGCCGTGAGGCGTCTGCAGCATATCATGTCTTGCAGGTGCGCAGGACGGTGCTACTGTAATTCACCCACACATGAGGCGTTCATGGGAAGCACAGTAGCATCATTCTTTGCACCTGCAGAACATGCTATGGTGCAGTGTCATGCATCACTGTCAGATTATTGCTTCAGGAGCATCAGATTGCAAACAGATTACTATTTATGCCTCACTTGTTCTGCGCTGCATATCAAACCAGTGACACGACCCAGCGACCTGGTCTAGGGCTTAACATGCATGCAAGCTATCAGCTGATGTGCCAGCTGAGGCCAACAGGATGGCAAGTCTAGGCTGATCAGCCCTCCTCCTTCATTTAGGAGCTCCTTCATTAAGGAGGAGGGCATGCGGGTTGCTGAGGCTTAGCTGCTCTGCTGTTCTTCAGAGCATCAATGGTTGACAAGCTTCACTCATGGGTAGGTTTGGTGTGATGCATCACACATATGTGCACATATGTGCATGCCCAGAGAGGCTGATGAGCTGGCCAGCTCTTGTCTTGGCGCCATGATGTCGTGAAGCGTTGAAACAGGCACACTGCCATACATGTTCATATGCTGTATCAGCCTAACGCAGGGCTAGCAAACCAGTTGCGCTAGAACATGTGACAAGTAGTCTACTTGGCAGCACGCCCCAAGAGCTCAGAAGACAGCCACGCCGGCCTTCATAGCGCTCCTACGTAGCCTGGGAGAACTGCTCCACGCTCTTCTCCAGCGCCGCAATTGCCAGCGCCACGCTCTTGACAGCCAGTGGTCCGCGCAGCCACCAGTCCACGAGGTAGTAGGTCCAGGAGGTGACCTCGTAGTTGTGCTGCTTGTGCAGCGTACCTCCCTCCTTCACTAGCTCCTGCGGCAGGCGTGAGAGGCGTGAGAGGTCACAAGCAAGACTGGGAGCACGGCAGGCCAAGTGCTCCAGACAGGCCAGATGCTGAGGCAGACAACTCAGCTCGCAGCTCACCTCTGCTCTGGCGACGTCCGTTTCAAGCATGGTGGCGCTCCCGCTTGGCGAGCTTGAGATGACGTGCCGCGTGGCGGTGATGAGCAGGCGCAGGCGCTTCATCCTAGGCGTGAACCGCATCGTTGCGCGGTCGTGCTCAATCCACCTCCAGTTGAGAAAGATGCCGATCACAAAGACTGCAATGAGCCACAGGGCAACGTTCTCCATGACTGGCTCACTCATTGGAGCCTGGCGAACTGCAGCACTGGACCTAGGTGTGGAAGGTTGCCAGGGTTTGCTAGGGCAGGCCAGAGTGCGCTCTGCGCTCTGTGCGATCGGGCGGCCTCCAGCACAAGCTTGAGCTTACACACTCTCTCGGCCACGACCATGATCCTGCAGCACCTGCTCTCTGCCGCTCTGTGGCTCGTGGCGTGCTGGCAAGTCTGGCAGCTCCTGTGCTTGGTTTCTAGTTGGCTAGCCGAGCAGCACCGCGCCTACCACTCGTGGCCGACCAAAGAGGACGAGCTGAGACGGAAGCTCTCAGCCACCAGAGGGTTCTTGCGTGCAAGCTTGATGGCCAGCTCGGCGGCAGGCGGCGAGGGTGACCAGCCACCGACAGACTGCCCTACCGTGACGGCCGCCGAGGTGTGCTGCAAGCAGTGCTGTGCTGCGAGCTGTGCTGTCTGGCCCAGCAATGCTTTGGCCCTGCATGGAGGCACGAGATGTGAAGTAATTGCCACTCAAACCACCGCCGCAGAACCTGCTGGAAGAGCTGGAGAGGGAGCGCGACAGAGGGAGGGGGTGGCTGTTCTGGTGGATGCGCGCAGCGATGTATCTCACGATGCTGGAGGCAAGGATCTCAGACCTGGAGAGGCGCGTCAGCTTCCACGAGGACATATACATCGTGGCTCACCTGAGCGGCAGGGAGACCGCAGGGGCGGCTGCAGTGTAGTGCTTCATTCAACCCTCAATGGGAGGCGCACTGGCTGCCGTGCGGGTAACGGCCAGGCTGCCGCCGCAGGGCCTGCAATGACCGCCGCAGGAGCCGCACCGGCTGCCGGGCGCGCAGGCACTGCCAGGATGCAGGTTGGCCTCATACCGGGCAGTGCTCCTTACAGTGGTAGCTTACCTGCCTTAGCAACACTGTCCGCCAGGTGTCTGTCCCCCATGTGTGAGAACAAGCAGCCACGCAAACAACTGTGCTGCAGCGTCGCCTTACACGGCAATACATGATGCAGCCCAAGCGCTCACAGCTTGCGCACAACGCGCTTAATGGCTCTGACGCGTGCCAGCACGGCTCGACATACTTCAACTTTTACACAGCCACCCCACGCAGTTGCTGTTCTAGTGCGGCAGCGCTCTGCTGCTCGCACACATGAATAGCACATCAGGCACCTGACAAAAGGCAGCGAGCAGCACACAACAACACACGCAGTCCATCATGGCCTACCAGGGCTCGCATATATATGTTGACGTGCTGACACAAGCTGAGCCTATCTGCGCCACCAGTCATCAGCCAGGAAGACACCTGGAACTGGTCAGAAGCACGACGGCACCACTGCGCGAGCCGTCAGGAGCATGGCAGGATGGCAGGACTGCAGGACAGCCTGAGAGCACCACCGCAAGCACAAGACAGTCAGCACCCTGCAGTACTCTCCCTGTTCGTGCGTGTGGGCCGCACACTGTTCACCTGCAGGCACCCGAGAACCTGCCCATAAAGCCATCTCACGCTCACACAGGCACTGGCCCGGCAGGCGGGCTGCGCGCTCACCTTCCCACAGACAGGGCGGCTGGCATAGATGGTCTTACACACCCCGGCGCCATCCATGCCCGCGATCCATGATGACAGCATGGACATGGGCCTGCGCCGCAGCAGGTCATCAGCCCGAGGCTGGTGGCAGCTGACGTCCCAACGGCTGCCGGGCTGCCTGCATGCGCGCCCTCCGCGCTGGGAGAACTGCGACAACGACTGCCCTCAAAGCCTTCTTATTAGCATGCCCCGGCGGCAGCTTGGGCCCTGCAGCGCACACAGCGCAGGCGCCCGCAGTCGCACATGGTGAAGTGAGAAAGGGCTGGGCCTTGACGCGTGCAGCAACTCAGTGCTGTGCAGGGGCGTGCCGTGACAACTGACATGACACCCTGCACACAGGCTATCGCGCGCCAGCACTGTATGTATGCAGAGCGCAGGCAGGCAACCCCATCGGACTGAGCGCATGCACGCAGGACACCACCGCCTGGCACTGCCGGGGAGGCGGCAGCCCGCAGGGCGCACGGCGCTGGCAGGGCACAGCTGGAAGGGCGTGGCCTCCGCGGAGATCAGGTCTCCTCGGAGGTGCTTCCCAGGCGCCACCGCCTCCACCCACCTTGAATGCAGAAGGTTGCGGCAATGCCCTGCGCCGTGCAGCCACACTTTGCGGGTGACTGGAAAGACAGCGGCGGCAGCACATGTGGCGCGCCCCAAGGGAGGCTGTGCCATACAGCAGGAACAAGGCTAGGCCTGGTAGGCTCACCCAGAAACGGGTGTGCAGACGCCCGCTCTGCACACCCGCAGGCACTGGCCTTGCTGTCCACAGCGTACCGCAGTCAAGTGCTCAGGCCCTGCAGCACACCTGCGTGCGCTAGCAGCCTGAGTCACCGCGGAGTTGGCCTCGCGCTCCCTATGCTGTCATCATTGGTTTGGCCTGCAGGCGGGTTGGCCTGCAGCCGCCCTCCCAAGAATTTGAGCTCCGCTTGTGACATGACCTGCATATTTCTACATTTTAGTGGCAAAATTTTGCACCGGCACAGGCCCGAGCTGGTGAGTGAGGGTGCACAGCTCACCGGCGCTCCTCCACCGCAGGCCAGCAGCGGCGTAGAGTGCAGCGCCGACGTACTCGTGATCGATGATCAGGGCGTGGGCGGCGACCTGCGCAGCAGCACCTCGTCAGAGCCCAGGGTCTATGCCAGCGGGAATGCCGGGCAACTGCCAGGCTGCTTGCCTGCGCGCCCACTGCACAGTGGCTGCACAGCCAGCGTAGCGGCCTTGGTGGCTGCTGCAGCACCACATGCAGGCACGCAGCGCGCACGCAAGCGCAAGCTCGCACTCACGCAAGATGGAGGCTCGGCGTCGCCAGATCATGAGCCATGCATCATGTCAGTGCTGTGGGCTTGTTGCGCGAGGGCTTCCGGCCCGCTGCCTGACAGGGCTCTGAGCAGTGAGCACTGCTCGTTCGCAGTCTGATCTTGTGGGAGGGAAGGCGCCCAAGGGGGACGGCGTGTGGCAGCGTGACGCCCTGGTGCACCCCGGGAGGCCTGAGGCGCACTATGCTGGGATGGTCGAGGATGTGGAGCGTGCACTCCGCAGACAGCCAGATCGCACGGGGGTCCCTCAAGCGCCCTCCAAGCCGAACCTCCTTGATGGCGCAGGCCCGGTCGCAGCAGCGCCCTGTCTTGACAGATACGGTCGTCAGACTGCTTGTAAAAGGAAGAAATGTCACGCCCAGCTGCGCTTGGGGCGCAGGGCTCTGGCGCCAGGCCCAGAGAGCAGGACGCAGCACAACAGACATGGAGGGCTCACCCCGGTACACCGTGCCGTGTGCACCGCGCCCAACCTCCTCGTACACCTGGAAGCCGTGGCGCTCGGCCGCAGCCAGTGTCCCCTCGTCTGCTCTTGACGGTTGGCACGAGCACCGCTTGCCTGCGCACACACAGCGCTCTGGCAGGCCAACAAGCAACCGGCAGCGACGACCGCCAAAGCTGTCCGACGCGCAACAGGCTGCGGTGTCCATCACAGCTGTCCGACGCGGCGCAGCCGAGCAGTACCTGTGCAGGAGCGGGCCACGCCAGCGAGCATCCGCAGCGTGGCTGCAGCAAGCTGGGCGCCGCAAAGGGCTGCAGCGAGGCGAGCGGCCGCCGCGGCCAGCGCTGTCAGCAGCGCGAGCACTGTCTGGGTGGAGCGCGGCGCTTGGGTAGCTCCTGCGCGCGGACTCAAGGGTGCCTCCCTGCGTGCCCCAACAGTGCAGCTTTTCCTCGCGCAAGCTTCCAGCAGAAACAGACGCTTCCCTGTGCAACACCCGTAGCTGCTCGCGCTGCAAGCCTCAAGCTGGCACGTGCAAAACCTACCACAGTGAGTGCCCGTGGCACCGGCTGAGTGAAGCTAGTGGGCTCATGTCGGACAGTCGTAGCTGTGCAAGACATACCACTTGGCACCGTCCCACAAAGTGCACAGCCCGGCTGCGCCTTCTGCAGAACAGCATGCCTCAAGGTGAGACATACCTTAAGGGCGATCTAGCAGTCGGTGTGCAACAGCTGAGCTGGCTTCATGAGCCACATCCAGCTGCGCACTGGTTGCAGTGCTCGCGTGTCCTGATCTGAGGAAGTCAGCAGTGCGCTCTTTGTGCAACGCAGGAATAATAGCGCGGCGCTGGCGCTCTGCAGTGGGCTTTGCGTCACAGAGGGCGTGAAATGCCAGCTTCTGGACGCCTCGCTTGGCCCGAGCTGTCACCTACATAGCGCTAGCGGTGTGCATTTGCCCGCTCAGCGGGCCCGTGATGTATCGCGAGCAGTCCATCAGCCCATCAAAATTTCATCAGCCCATCAAAATTTCCAGCGAAGATGGAGGGCTGGCTGGGAATGTTATTGGGGTACAGGCCCAAATCTTGGGCCTCTGCCTTCTGTCCGCCTCGTTGCCTGGCGTTAGCAGTGCTGACTTAGCACCCAGAACCTGCGCAGCTGCGCATGGGCTGTACCTCCAGGCTTTGCACGGGCACTGATATGTGGTTGTCTGCGAGGCAGGAGCGTCTTGCTTAGCGCGCACAGGGGATCTGCTCCAAACTGCTCAGTCGCCTGTGAGGACGGGACTTGGGTGGTCAGCGGAGCCCACTGCTGGGCAGACCGGCCCAGACAAGCCCCGTCAGCGACCGCCTTGGAGAAGCGGACGCGCGTGCCAGCCCTCAGGCGTGTGCTGCAGCCCACAGGTGTTGGCGCACAACACACGTGGCCAAGCGCTGAGCCTGGCAAGCGCTTTGACAGCATGCGGAAGGTACCTATAGGCGTACAAGGCCGCGCCGTGGCTGCCCTGTATGCCGGCTTAGCAGACAGCCAGCACACTGCCAGGATCCCTTTTGCGTACGAGAAAAAGGTGCAGCCCTGCTGCAAAGCCACACCCTGGACGAGCACAGCATGCGCGAGCGGCCATGAGCTTGCCCCAGCTGGCCTGGCTTTTGAGGCTGTGAAAGCCTGCTTTTAAGGGCGTCTGGTACATCTTTGAGTAGTGCTGCAGAGACAGAGTGCCTTCCGCTGCTCCTCGCTGGTGCCAAGTAAGCCGGAGCGTTGCCTTTCATTTGGCACAGGCAAGTACCGACTGCCGCGCCGGCACCAGCCGCCTCGAGCGCGCGCATTGATGCTGATTGTAGGATGTGCGTGAAGCGTTGGGGCTCGCAGCTCATGCTTGAGCAGCTGCACGGCTCATGGCAAGGGGTGGAGCGCTCTGCATGCAGGCCAAGCGCCACATGCCACGCGCCCCTGCCAGCCTTCCCACTGCATTACATGACAAGCGCGGCCGTCACAGCGGTGGGCTCATCGCCCGCGCTGTCTCACGCTTCGCGTGTCCTCCCTCCTGTGCAGGGCGGCGTGGCCCCGGCCACGCGTCCGGACGGCGAGCCGCCCGAGGTCTTTGCGCCGCCACGCGCTCACGGGTTCGTAAACCTCGCGGAGTGGCGGCGCGGCGGCTGTGGCGCGGCGTTCAAGCAGGCCAGCGGTTGGGTCGGACCGGTGTCCTGTGGGAGTGCCGTGTGGGGCACCCTGCACTGGGGCCGTCCGACGGGGTCGGCCACCAACGTGCCCAACGGCGTGGTAGAGTCTGCGGACGACTGGCGCGATGAGCTCAGCTGGTGGCCTGAAGCAGCGCGCGCGCGCGCCGAGGAAGGCGCGCCCGGCCCGCCCCCGCGGGCCGGCGGTCGCTGCTCAAGAGCCGGCGGCGCCGCGGCGACTGGGGCGCCCAGCCCGCTCCCAGCCGCGCCGTCGGACTGCCAGATGATGTACCGGGCCATGGTCGCCATGGAGCTCTGCGAGGCCGGTGCGCGCACGCAGGCCCCACATTCTGCAGTGCTGCACTGCTGGGCGCATGCGGTTTGCGGGAGCAGGATCGCTTCTGTGCACGGTGACCTAGGTGAGCACACATAGGGCAAGGCAGCCCGCATGCACCAGCAGCTGCCTGCATGGCCAGCCTGCAAGGGCGCGCCCGCGCGGCAGTCAGAGCTCAAGCCCGGACCCTGCTGCATCGCGACACACTTATCGGCCAGCGCAGGCACCCTGGATCGCGCGCTGCGGCGCGGGGTGCTGCACACGCGCCGCTCGCGCCGGCCGCGCCTGCAGCCGCTCCTGGCGCTCGCGCTGGACGTTGCTGGGGCGCTCGCTTACCTGCACGATCCTTTGGTCGGCCTGGTGCGCGCCCGCCCGCGCCTGCCGTGCCTTCGCACGCCTGCGGCGCCGGGTGCCGTAACCAGAAATGCCTGCACCACCCCGAACCTCCAGTATTCTGCCTCGCGCTCCGGGCTGTGAGGCGCGCATCACCGCAGCACGATCTTGTTGCCGCGCTTCGGTGAAAGCGATAGCGCTGGTCCGCTGTCAGTAGAAAGTGGAACAACGGCGCTCCTGGCATTGCTGAGCTCTGTCCTGGCTGCGCGAGTCAGACGCGAGGGAGATGCAAAGAGCCATGCGCGAGGGGCTGATGCTGAGGCGGCGGGCAGGTGCATGGCGACCTTGCGTCCAGCAACGTGCTGCTCACCAGGACGGGCGCCCGCGGCGCGTGCGGGGTGCTGGGCGTGGGCCCGCTGCGTGCCAAGGCGCGCCCCCTGCAGAGCGCAGGGCCTTGCGTGCAGTGCTTTGCTGTTCCGCGCCTGCTGGGCTGGACTAGAGTCTGTGTCAGGTGATGCGGCACGCAGTCTGTGCACACCTCGTCCCTCACATCGCTTCCCAGGTGCGCGTTTAACACGCAGTATGGAAGGACAACATGTCGTGCTGCTGAGCTGCAAGCCTTGTGCCTGGACGCGCCCTGCGGTGTGCCCAGCCGCGCCGAGAGTGCGCTGCGCGGAGGAAGCAGGCGTAGGAGCCCTGCATCCAAGCACCGCGTTTGAGCGCTCGCTGCCTGCCAGCAGCACACAGCGTCTCTGAAGCCCTGCGACGCTTGCCTGGTGACGCGCTGGCGGCTGCGCACCCCCAGGGCCAGGGGCGCACGAGCCCTGTCGCGCTGACACGCGCTCATCACCCGCCTCTGCTCGCAGGTGGCGGACTTTGGGTGCACGCAGCGGGCGGCGCTTGCCAGCGTCACCGTCGAGACAGTGCGCGGCGCGCTCGCCTACCAGGCGCCGGAGGTGCTGGCGCGGCGCGTGCTCAGCCCTGCCGCCGACTGCTACGCGTTCGGCGTGCTGCTGTGGGAGATGCTGACGGCGCAGGCGCGCCCTGGCTGCCGCGGGTCTCATGCGCGGCTGTCTCTGAATGCTGCTGGCGCCAGGCGATCAACCCAATGGCATGTAGGTGTAGAGGACTGCTGGTGCCAGAGAGCGCAGGCTCGCAGTAGTTCGATGCTGAGATGCGGCAGGTTGCTGCGGTGTAGCCAGGCTGCTGGCAGCCTGGTCCCTGGGGTCTCTGTCGGGATGCGCCCGCGCCGCTCAAAGGCGCACGCGCATGTGGCTGTTTGTGTCTGGGCTGGCGGCGCTACTGCATACCCAGCAGCCACCTTGCTACGCGTCGTCCAGGGGCGCGTGAGCGTGCAGTGCCTGCTCTGGCTTGCAGCTGGGGCGCACGAGCTGACACGGAATGTGGTTGAGATGGTGCAAGCAAGCAGATGGCATCAATGGGGTTGCACTGGGCGCGCCGCAGGAGCCGTACGCGGGCCTGAGCGAGGGCGACGTGCAGCGCCGCAAGCTGCTGGCCGGGGCGGGCCTGCCGCTGCCTGTCGGGTGTCCGCCGGCGCTGGCCGCGCTGCTGGCGGCGTGCCTGGCGGGCGAGGCCGCGCAGCGGCCGGCCGCGAGCGCGATTGTTGCCGAGCTACGTGCGGCGCTGGGAGCCACCTGGGGCGGCGGCCTGCTCTGGGCGCGGCTCGGCTTCTGCTAGGCGCTATGGGCTGCGTGTGCACTATATGCCACGGCCATGTCACCTGGTCCGAGCTTGCAGCACACGCAATCTGCTGTCGCCTGGAGGCGCCAAGGTGGCGCGCAAGTTGAGCACACTGTGTGACTTGAAAGTTGTAACTGCTGTGCCATGGCTGCATGGCACTGCGGTTGGCGTGTATAGCCGTGTATGAGCCAGCCACCATACGCACATGTACAGGGAAACATCTGCAGGGTGTGGTGACTGGCTCGTGCTTTCCGGTTGTGCTTTTGGGTTGTCCTGTGCAAAATGCTGCCGTGCTCCTGATGCCCGGCGCGGTGGTTCTATTTTGCTTTTAGCCATTTCCAGTTCTAGTTGATGTTTACTGGTTTTCCTCTGGTGGCGCAATACGGCTCAGCTCAATACGGCTCAGCTCTCGCGCAACACGCATGTACATGCAAGCCCTAGGAGGCCGTGAGTAGACTGCGTGTGGTGGTGCTTGCTGCCTTGTGCCAGTTGCCTGATGTGCCTTTCAGGCGCTAGCGGAGTTTGTGTTTTAATTAATGGCATCAGCAGGGTGCTGTAGCGGTGTAGCGTAAGTGCGCAGGCTGGTTGTGAAGGTAACACCACCGCGCGCCATGGTGGCAGGCAACAGGGCCAGTGAGCGTGGTGTACAGGCTGTGAGCGGGCTGTGAGCACTTAGGATGGATGATAAATGCTGTGTAAGGCGTCATTGCAGCGCATACGATGGCGCGGCCGCATGTTCTGACAGGTGGTGCCCTGGCCGGCACGCATGTACCCTCCTATCATGTCAGAGACAACACAGCGGCAGCCTGCTCGACACTTGCGGCTGGAGCGCACCCTTCAGGTTGGCCGCATGCAACTACGCCGCCGCTGCTCAGACAAAGGCTTAGTCATCCTCATTGCTCATTGCACAGCCACCTCGCCATCACACACCTGTGTGTCACCCAACCTAAGCGCGCATAGCCTGCGCACAAAGCGACCTCTGCACATTCTGTACATGAGCAGCAAAACACCTGTACAACAACAAGAGCTTTGACATACCTGGCACTGCTAGCTATGTCAGTGCCAATGCCTGTCACCGCACCGGGCGACCTACGGCTAGGCAGGGACTCTACGGCAACCTACGGAAGGTGCTCTACGATATTCAACGCGCATTCTTAAGCTATCCACGCAGCCGCCTGTTTTTTTCCTGAAGGGGGTACGCACAACATAGCCATAGGCAGAAGGCAACCAGCGGGTTGCCGCACATGTGGTGTACATCACATCACTGCCCTGACGCAGCAACGTGCATCGGCCAACTCTAATCTCACTCCCTTTAGCTGTCCGTCAAGACAATATAATGCCTTTGGACATGAGGCTACAGGCGTTAAGCTTCACACCCCGGCATATCCACAGCCAAATAGGGCCTGCGCAAACATGCGTGCTGGCGCGTGACCTGGACCAGGCCACCGCCAAACCCCGCAGCGCCTGTGAAAAGGCAAAATCATTGCACAAGCGAAGAAGCGAGGGAAGAAGCGGGGCAGGACGGGAGGACAACCTGAGAGCACAAATCCAGTCACCACACCCTACTGTCATCTACCTGTAAATGCATGGAGGCTGGCTCTGTCACAGCTATATAGGCCTGCCGTACTGCCATGCAGCCACGGCCTGGCAAACCCAGAACCTGACGCACACCAATGCTCAGCTTGCGCGCTGCACCATGACGCCTGGAGGCACCCAAGCGACGGCAGCATGCGCGCGTCGCGCACACACAGGTCGCTGTGCTGTGAGCGTGGTCCAAACAAATCCATCACGACCATGGGATGCGCACGCAAGCTGGCGCGGCCTAGCAGAAGCCAGGCCGCGCCCACAGCAGGCTGCCGCCCCAAGTGGCGCCCAGCGCCGCACCCAGCTCGGCAGCGATCGTGCTCGCGGGCGGCCGCTGCAAAGGCTCACCCGCCAGCCACGCCGCCAGCAGCGCGGCCAGTGCCGGCGGACACCCGACAGGCGGCGGCAGGCCCGCCCCGACCAGCAGCTTGCGCAGCCGCACGTCGCCCTCGCTCAGGCCCGCGTACGGCACCTGCACCGCGCCCCGCGCAGATGTGTCAATGCCATCTGCTTGCTTGCACCAGCTGAACATTACTCAGGCCCTCCTCCTGGGCTCTGCTGCTCCATGTACGGGAGCAGCGATTGCGCAGCTCCCGCGCCCCTGGACGATGCTCAGCAAAATGGCTGCAAGGCAGGCAGTGGCGCCGCCGGCCCAGACACCGCCCAGCTGCACGCGTGTGCGCCTTCCACCGCGGCTTGCATCCCAACATCATCAAAAGGCCGCAGCTGCCAGCAGCCTGGCTACATCGCAGCGACCTGTCGCATCTCAGCATCACAATGAGGGCCTGTGCATTCTGGCGTTCATTCTTCTCAAATGCCACTGGTCTTTGCCCTTGGCGCCGGCGGCAGCCCCGCACAGCCATGCATAAAACCTCCAGCAGCCAGGGCGCGCCTGCGCCGTCAGCATCTCCCACAGCAGCACGCCGAACGCGTAGCAGTCGGCGGCGGGGCTGAGCACGCCGCGCGCCAGCACCTCCGGCGCCTGGTACGCGAGCGCGCCGCGCCGCCCTGGCTCGACGGTGGCGCCGGAAGGCGCGGCGTTTTCCATGCACCCAAAGTCTGCCACCTGCGAGCAGCGGCGGGCCGTTGGCATGTGGTTGCACGACAGGGTTCGTGCGCCCCTGGCCCCGGGGGGTGCGCCAGCCGCCAGCGCGTCTCATAGTTGGGCAAGGGTCCGGCCCCCGCGGGGCTGTGCGCTGCTGGCAGGCAGCAGGCGCCCAGGGGAGCGGTGCTCGGATCACAGATCAACGTATGAGGTTCATCCCCACAGCGCTCTCTCTCCGTTGCTGGCAAAGACACATGCAGGCTCTGTGCATGGACTCCTCGCCGCAGCATCGGAGTAGCCCAGCAGGCGAACAGAAGCACTGCATGCAAGGCCCTGCATTCTGCAGGGGGCGCGCCTTGGCTCGCAGGCGGCCCACGCCCAGCACCCCGCACGCGCCACGGGCGCCCCTCCGGGTGAGCAGCACGTTGCTGGAAGCGAGGTCGCCATGCACCTGCCCTGCCGCCTCAGCGTCAGCCCTCGCGCCACGCCACTCTGCGTCCTCTCTTGCACTTGCTTCAAATGAAGCCTGGGCAGAGAACAGCAGTTCCGAGAGTGCGGGTAGTTCACCTGCCTCTGGCACCAAAAGAGCGCGCTGTGGTGTTGACCGCAACGTAGCAAAGAACGTGCAAGTGCAACGTCCGCTTGACAGCCCTGAGGGGCAGATGGTGGGAGGGCCGGGCGCGGGCCAGGCAGCCCCAGCAATAGCCCCCGGCGCCGCGGGCCTGCGAGGCCATGGCAGGCGCTGGCGGGCGCGCACCAGGCGTTGCGCAGGGTCGTGCAGGTACGCCAGCGCCTCGGCAACGTCCTGCGCGAGCGCCAGGAGCGGCTGCAGGCGCGGCCGGCGCGAGCGGCGCGTGTGCAGCAGCCCGCGCCGCAGCGCGCGCTCCAGGGAGCCTGCGCTGGCCAATAGATGTGTCACGGTGCAACAGGGTGCGCGCTTGGTCTGGTTGCCGCGCAGCCGCGCCTCTGCAGGCTGGCCACGCCGGCGGCTGCTGGTGCATGCATGCTTGGCCCCTGTGTGCTCACCTTGTTTCACCGTGCACACAAGCGGCCCTGCTCCCGCAACCCGCCTGCATTCAGCGGCACAGCACTGCCAAATGTGGAGCCTGCGCACGCGCACCGGCCTCGCAGAGCTCCATGGCGATGACGACTCGTTGTCCGACCTCGCCGTCCAGCGGCGCAGCTGGGGGCAGGCTCGGTGCCCCAGCGGCTGGGGCGCCGTCCGCTCTCCGACTACCGGCCCCATTGCGCGCAGGCCTCCACAGCCTGCCCCAGCGGCAAACGGCCGGGAGCGGGCCTGGCATACCCGCCTCTGGGCGCGCGCGCGCTGACGCGTGCCACCAGCTGACCTCGTCGCGCCAGCTCGGCGCACACTCGACCGTGCCGTCAAGCGTGTGGACGGCAGACCCCGTCGGGCTCCCCCAGTGCAGGATACCCCATGCGGCGGTCCCTCCAGGTATCGGTTCGAGCGGACTGCTCGAGGGCCGCGCTGAAGCCCCCGCGCCGCCTCGCCGCACTGCACACAAAGCCGTATGCGCGTGGCGGCGCGAAGACCTCCGGCGGCTTGCCGTGTGGACGCATGGCCGGGGCCACGCCAGCCTGCAGAGGACAAGCCGGGTGTGAGTCAGTGGAAGCTGCAACCGAGACAGTGAGAGAGCTTCAGGTCCCCCTTCCCACTGTGGCCGCGCATGCATATGGCCGCAAAGGGAAGGCCAGCGGCTGCGCTTGCCGCTCGGCCTAAGACCTCAACACAGGCGGCTGCCACAATGTGCTCAACGAACGGCATACACCAGCAGACACAGCCACCAATGTTGCAGCTGCTACCCCGGGTGCCCTCGCACACTCTGCGCAGCGGCCGTGGTGTCGCCCCTGAGCGGGCGGCCGGTGAGCATTGTGGGCGCCAAGGACGATTGGCCCACACTCATCTCTCGACCTTTTTCATGAGGTCGCTACGAGCGCCCCATGGGCATGCACCCCGAGCCCTTAAAGGTGGCTCGCTTGCGCAGCTCAAAGCACATCAGCTGAGCCAAGGCATGGCACAAAGGAGCTAGCGCGGAGCTGCATGCTGGCACCATCGTGCGCCTGTGCAGGTGTTGTGCAGGCTCCGACCCCATGCAAACGGGCTGCACCTGTGTCTGGCGATCGAAAGACATAAGCGAGTAGGCTGTATGTGGCAACGCAGCGCCCTCGTACTCATGGTCGACGAACACAGCGTGGACAAGCACCTGCACCGCAGCAACTCATGAATCAAATGAATATAGTACAGACACCCCTGCAGCCATGCGTCTGCCACGCTGCTTGCATGCGTGCCCATCGCGCTGGCAGCGTGGCTGCCTTGGCAGCAGTCGGGGCCCCGCCACACCACAAGTGCAGGTAGTGACATCAAAGGAAGACTTGACCTCGACCTAGCCTCCGCTTGTATGCAAGTGCAAATGGACAGGTTTGCCGTTGGGACAACGGCTGTGCTGATGCAATCCAAACAACAGTGACGGCTCACAATAAACCACAGGGGGCACGCAGTGGCGTCCAGTGAAGCAGGCTGTGGTCTGCGGACGAAGAGAGCTCGGTGCGGGCGGGGAAGCAAGAGCGCCCGCAGGGGCGCACAATGCTGGGATGGCAGAGGAAGGACGGCGTGCCCTCCCACTTGATCACTTCCCTTTTGTAGTCCGTCTGGGGCCCATCAAGCCACACGACCTTGATAGCATAGACCAGGCCGCAGCAGAGCCCTGCATATCTGAGAAACAGGGTGTGAGGTCCTTAAGAGCGTTGGGTGCAGGTGGCGCAAGGCATAGTAAGCTTGCATACAGAACAGGGAACAGCTGAGGCGTGTCAAGCTCACCCAGATATATCTTGCTCTGCACGCCGCGCGCAAGCTCCCCGTGCAGCTGGATGCCGTGGCGCTCAGCCGCAGCCAGCGTCCTAGCGTCTGCTGTTGTCGTGCAGAAAGGCCATGGCTCGACTGCACGCGCAGACGGCCTGGGTAGGCGCGCGCCCGCAGCCTGCAGTGTTGCTGAAAACTGTCAGGTGAGGCACAGCTGCACACGCGCCTTTGCAGGCGCTGACCAGGCCAGCAAGCGTCCGCAGCAAAGCTGCAAGAGCTGAGCGCCGGCTTTCGCTTGCGACAAGGCAAGCGGCCACCGTGGCCAGCGCTGTCAGCAGCTGTAGCATGGCCCGGTGTGGAGCGCGGCTGCTATTAAGCTCCTGCCGGACGGACGGCCACCTCCCTGCGTGGCCAGCGCTGCAGCATGGCGTCCGGGTCCCTGCAAGCTCATACAGGAGGCCTTGCCTGCAACTCCTCAACTGCGTGCGCAGTTGTCGCTACAAGCTAACATGCACAGCGAGTGAAAGTGCATTTTTTGTGCAACTGCGGAGGGAAGTCACTGTGAAATCACTGTTCTGAGAACCTGGCAGTCAAGATGCGCAAAGCCCACACCAGGCACCCACCCACAAGCTGCACAAGCTTGTTACGAGTGCGTGCCAACATGTCATCAACTGTATGCACAGCATACACTGAGCAACGAGGAGGTGCGACACAGCTTCAGGGCCGCACCTTGCTAGCAGTGGACGCGCACCAGTCTCAGTTGCTCCGGCAGCAACCTCCAGCTGCGCAAAGTTGAAATATGCCAGCAAGTCCCGTTCTGCAAAAGTCAGCAGAATCAGACTTCATCCAAGCAAAGGTTGACACGGGCGCTCTGCAACACATGTGTTGTGATAAGCTGGCACTCCGACAGAGCAGCAGCTTGGGCCCAGGTGCTGCCAGGATTGCCACTGTGCACTTGGCCGCTCGGCTGCTACAGTCCCAGGACGTGTTTGTGAGTCCTGTTTCAAACAGGACAGGCTGTTTGTGAGCCCTGTGAAGACATCGAAGGGGGGCATCACAGGGCAAGCCTGGCGGTCCGCCGCCTGGTGTACATGCGCAACATCATGCGCAAGTAATGCCGCAGCTGGAGGTTGCTGTGCCCAAGAAGACCATGTCCCCTAAAGCTTTGGAGCACTTCATATTAGCGTTCTAGCAATCGTGAGCTTTAAGAGAGGGCAGGGTGCGCTGTGTGCACTGCTTGCCAATGGCTGGGAGGCCAGGAGGAGATACGACAGCGCTGGCCAGCGCTGGCGCATGGGCCTTGCACGTGCATGGCTCCTAGGCTGACAAGCGGGGCCCTGTGTAAGGTGCCATATGTCAGTATCCGTACATGGCGGCGCGAGTGGCGCTGTAGGAGCTGCGACGCTGGCGCTCTGGCGCTTTGAGGGACACCTACTACTTGAGTGTGCTGCCAGGCTGAGTGCTTCTACCTAGCGCACTTCTGACCACTGCTCAATGTGGAAATCGTCCTGTGCCAGGCTGACATGTATGAAGTGATTCTGGCCTGTTTCAAAGCGCGTCTGCAAAACATTACAAGGCTCGCAAGTCAGAGAGCCAACGCCAGCAGTAACTTCACGACAGGGACAGCTTCCATCGCACACACTGCCAGTCCCCACAGGAGGCGCGGTTCAGGACAGGAACAGGTTCCAACGCACACACTGGCAGTCCCCACAGGAGGCGCGGCGGGAGCTGCGCAGCAGCGTCCAGATCAGTCGGCCAGCGGGTCGCCCGGGGCAGCGACCGTGCAGGAACCGTGCGTCCACAGGGCTCAGGAGCGGCTTGCCGCAAAGGCCTCCAACCCCTCCACCCCGTCTGCCAGAGCCTCGCTGGCTGACTTGACGGTCTCCTGCATGTCCCTGATCATCGCGTCCGGGCTCCGCCCCGTCAGCAATGACCCCACCCAGTGGCGCCATCCCTTCGCCTCCTCGCGCTCCTCGTCCAGGCCGCCGCCCGGCCTTGTCAGCTCCTGCGGCGCGCGAGAGAATGTCAGCAGCAGTGCAAGGCCCAACGGACCTCATGCACCCAACACACAGGCGCACGGACAGTTGAGCCGGACGGCTCAGCACATAGCTTACCCGTGACTCGCGCACGATCGCCTCCAGCGGCTCCAGCAGCTGGCCATAGTCAGAGCTTGCTCTGGCGCGTGCCAGTGCACGGCTGAGCTTGTTGGTGGCCATCTGCAGGAGCGCCCTCCTCGTCTTGAAAATAGATGCCGAGGCGGCATTCCTGTTTAAGTAGTCGAGGCGCCATGCCAAGGCCTCGATCAAGAGGCGCCCGGCAATGCACACACCGTCCGCGAGATACAACGCACTGCGCAGGTCCATGGCCGCAGGGATCGCCTGCTGAACGGTGGGCTGCCGCTGAGAAAGGCTACTATCTAAGAGGCTAGGCAGGCCCTGCCTAGGGGTTGCGACCCTGGTGTCGGAACATGTGGATCGTACATCAAGTTGACCTTATGATGACGAGAGCCTGATGAGCCCGGGAGTCCCGCGCCGCAGCGGTGCACTGAGGCCCACCTGCGCAGCCTGTGCCAAAGCAGCGGCCTGCCGCGTCAGTGCCAGCTCCAGCCGCCCAACAAGCATGCACCTGAGCAACTCCCTCGCGCGCCGCACGTGAGCTTGCACCTCTTCAACACGCGGCTTCTCCGGCGGGGAACGAAATGGCGCGGTGAACACGCGTGCCGCGCTGACCCAAGCTGCCGGATAGGCACTGGCTTGGCGACACGCGCACCGGAAGGACAACCGACAAGCCCTGCTGGCACGTTTGCCACGCTCTCCTGGGTTGCCGTGACGAGCTGTGCGCATGTGCCGGCCTCCAAGCACCCAGGCCGCCAGCTCAACAGGGCCGTTGCAGATGGCCGCCCGTCGGCCGGCCCTACACGCGTGCCTCTCCGCCCTCAGCGCGTCCCAGCCAAGCCCCCCAGCGCCATGATGCTTGCACGCTACATGCCAGCCTGTGGCGCGAGGGCAAAGCTCTTGAGAACACAGTGCATCCGCGCACCGCCACAGGCCCAAGTGGGAAGACAGGTACGGTGCACAGCTTGCCCATGCTCCCTCACGGCAAGGCAGCAGCCGCGGCTGCGTGCAACAGCTGGAGCGCTATAATTTATGCGCGGCGCGGTCTTGTAAGCCTATGGGTACCTTCCGCACGCTGCCAGTCCGTGCGCGCCACGCTGTCAGAGCGCTTGCCAGGCTCAGCGCTTGGCCACGTGTGTTGTGCGTCAACACCTGTGGGCTGCAGCACGCCTGAGGGCTGGCGCGCGCGTCCGCTTCTCCAAGGCGGTTGCTGACGGGGCTTGTCTGGGCCGGTCTGCCCAGCAGTGGGCTACGCTGACCACCCAAGTCCCGTCCTCACAGGCGACTTAGCAGTTAGGAGCAGATCCCCTGTGCGCGCTAAGCAAGACGCTCCTCCCTCGCAGACAACCACATATCAGTGCCCGTGCAAAGCCTGGAGCTACAGCCCATGCGCAGCTGCGCAGGTTCTGGTTGGTCACCGCCCAGAGGTGCTAAGTTAGCACTGCTAACGCCAGGCAACGAGGCGACAGCAAGGCAAAGGCCCAAGATTTGGGCCTGTACCCCTTTAACATTCCCAGCCAGCTCTCCATCTTCGCTGGAAATTTTGACGGCAAATGCACACCGCTATGTATCACCTCGGGCCAAGCGAGGCGTCCAGAAGCTGGCATATCACGCCCTCTGTGACGCAAAGCCCACTGCAGAGCGCCAGCGTCGCGCTATTATTCCTGCCTTGCACAAAGAGCGCACTGCTGACTTCCTCAGACCAGGACACGCGAGCACTGTAACCAGTGCTCAGCTGGAGGTGGCCGATGAAGCCAGCTCAGCTGTTGCACACCGACTGCTAGGTCGCCCTTGAAGGTATGTGTCACCTTGAGGCATGCTGTTGTGCAGAAGGGTCAGCCGGGCTGTGCACTTCGTGGGACAGTGCTAAGTGGTATGTCTTGCACATCTACTACTGTCCGACATGAGCCCACTAGCTTCACTCAGTTGGTGCCACGGATACTCGTAGTGCTTTGATTTGCACGTGCCAGCTTGAGCCTTGTAGCAAGCAGCTGTGGTTGGAGCCTTGCAGCAACCATGAGAGCTCACGTGTCTGTGCTGGACGCCGTCGGGGCTCTGAATAAGCTGACTGGTGGCTGCAGGAGGCACCCTTGCGGCCGCGCAGGAGCTACCTAGGAGCCGTGCTACCAGAAAATGCTCGTGCTGCTGACAGCGCTGGCCGCGGCGGCCGCTTGCCTCGCTGCAGCCCTTTGCGGCGCCCAGCTTGCTGCAGCCCTGCTGCGGGTGCTCGCTGGCGTGCTCCGCTCCTGCAAAGGTACTGCACCCTGTTGCGTGTCGGACAGCTTTGACGGTCGTTGTGCCAGCTGCTTGACCTGCCAGAGCGCTGTGTGTGCGCAGGCAAGCGGTGCTCGTGCCACTCAACAAGAGCAGACGAGGGCACACTGGCTGCGGCTGAGCGCCACGGCTTACAGGTGTACGAGGAGATAGGGCGTGGCACACACGGCACGGTGTACCGGGGTGAGCCCGTCATGTATTTTGTACGCTCCTGCTCTAAGGGCGTTGCGCCTGAGCCTTGCAGTACAAGCGCAGCTGGACATATCGGTTGCACAGCAGTCTTGAAACCCTTTCCCGTCGAGGCAGGGCGCTGCTGCAACCGGGCCTACGCCATCAAGGTGGTTTGGCTTCGAGGGCGGCGCTTCAAAGACCCCCGTTCGCGCTGGCTACCTGCGGAGAGCACGCCCTCCAGCCTCAACCATCCCAGCATAGTGCGCCACCTGTGGGCTCTGGTCTCCCAAGGGCACCAAGCCGTGCTTGCTACAGGCGACAAGCTGTTCCATAGGGCGCCTCCTTCATAGTCAGAACTGCGAACGAGCAATGCTCACCGCTTACAGCCCTGTTGGGCAGCGAGTCGCAAGCGCTTGCACAACAACTTCGCAGCACTGACATGCTGCATGGCTCACGATCTAGGCGACACTGAGCCTCCACCTTGCACGATTGCGAGCGTCCGCTTGCATGAGTGCTGATGCATGTGATGCTGCGGCTGCCACCAAGGCCGCTACGCTGGCTGCACACCGGGCGCGCAAAGAAAGCAGCCTGGCAGCTGCAGGGGTGTCAGCTGGCACAGTCCCTGGGCTCCGACAGGGTGCTGCTGCGCAGGTCGCCGGCCATGCTGCATTCATCGATCATGAGTACGATGGTGCTGCCTTCTCCGAAACCAGCTACCCCAGGATCCCTTTTGAGCACGAGATAAAGGTGGGGAGCCCTGCTGTGAAGCCAGACCCTGGACGAGCTCAGAACGCGCGAGTTG
>JAABVA010002014.1_pt1 | contig 20731 bp, 20 predicted proteins | sample 5560331 | NCBI WGS metagenome assembly JAABVA01 (sample SAMN12812661, study PRJNA571458) | rock metagenome | isolation source: Antarctica rocks | place: Antarctica: Victoria Land, Mt New Zealand sud | collected 2016-01-07
CCGCTGTTCCAGAGATACATAGCTGAACATCCCATCCTGAAACCGCTCATCTCCACGCATACTCGTAAGACGATCACCATGCCCGCTGAGCCTCTGAATCCGTACCTATTTCAACAAACTCCTAGAGGAACACCATCGCGGACAAGCCCAAATCCGACCCCCTCTTTCACGAGAAACTGCATATCGGAAGGATGAGAGACAAAGTCCGTAGGTAAAAGCTTTACTCCAACTTTCGCAAGTTTCCGTTCAATCTGGTCGAAGAGGAGCGGGTGTAGCGATCGTTGGAACATCACCCTGAGTCTGTCTTGAACAGCCGCTCGCGGGATAGCCTCTTCTTTTGCTTATGGGTCATCCGAACGTATACAAATCAAGAGTTTCTCGGAGCAGACGAACTGTGTGTATAGCTCCGGTTCATCAACTGGCAAGTTAATGAGTGCAGCGCTTAACTGCCCGTCTAGCACCAATCTTGTGAGTGGCCCGGAGCTCTGGCTGGAAGGGTCGATGACCCCTCCAGGAACTAGTTCCTTATAGCCGACGATAGCCTCATGAATGAGCTCTCGATTGATCCACGGCGAGTAGCCGAAGCGAAAGGGTATCTGGTGCCCAGACTTGGCAAGTGCTGTGTGCTGGACGGCCTGTTCGCGCATCAGCAGCATCTGTCTGGCATGGAGAAGCAGGGCGCTCCCAGCCGGAGTAAGCGATGTACCCGCTGAACTGCGTGTGAAGAGTTTAGCGTCGAGCCCCTCTTCCAACTGCCTTATCTGCGTACTCAGAGAGGGTTGAGAGACCCTGAGTCGACGTGCGGCTCTGTTGAAATTGCATTCCTCCGCAACCGCAACGAAGTAGCGCAGGTGGCGAAATTCTGGACCTTCGTACACTTTGCACCCGCCATGCTCGGGGAGGCCTAACCTCGGCGATGCAAATCATTTGACGATCCCAAATCGAAAGTGCCGCGATCAGTACTAGAGCAGGCGCTCGAAGATAGGCAAAGCTGATCGGGACATAGGCAGGAAGTATTGGACACCATCGGCAATCCTGACGAATATCGCACTGAGCATGCGGTTCGTTACATGGGAGACCCCGATGATCGTTCATGCACAAACACGGAATGGCGGCCATATCGCTACAGCCGCACACGAACAAATGGATCGCAAACCTCCGAGCAGTGAGCGGTTTGTCCCGGAACCTCTCTTGGACAGCGATCAGGCAGCCGCAATCATGCAAATACACCCGAAAACGTTGCAGAGATTGGCACGCAAGGGAGTGATTAGGGGAGTCCACGTTGGCAAGCTGTGGCGCTTCCGCGCGACGGAGATTGAACGTTGGATCGAAGCTCAACTTGCTAGCTGAAAATGGGATCGACCTCTGCCCGAAGTAGCGGTAGGCTGGATGCAGCCATCCGTTACGCCTTAACGGGAGGATTCATGTCAAGGCGAACACGGTATCAACAAGGAAGCGTGCAACGCGAAAAGCGGCAGAGTGGGCCGGATGTTTGGATTTATCGCTGGTACGAGGCTGGGACTGACGGAACAAGCAAATACCGCAAGGTAATCGTCGGTACGGTTTCAACCCTCGCGAACAGAGTATCGGCCCTCAAAGCAGCTCGCGCATTGTGCATCGACGCCAACCAACAAATCCCGCATACGGACAGCGGACCGAGCACGATTGCAGAACTGGTTGCACATTACCGGCTCAAAGAACTGGCCCGTGAGAAATCAGGGACGCAAAGCGTTTTCGACCCGAGCCGCGTATGAGTGCTACCTCAAGGTTTGGGTTCTCCCCCGTTGGGGAGAACACAGACTCGAACAAGTCAAACCTGTTGCAGTAGAGGAATGGCTGGACAGCATCAAGCGGGCAAAAGGCACAAGAGCAAAGATCCGAAATCTGATGAGCGCACTCTTCAATCACGCGATGCGGTACGAGTGGGCTGATCGCAACCCGATCAAGCTCGTCCGCCAAAGCGCGAAAAGGAAGAAGGTGCCTGCCGTGCTCGACCTGGCGGAACTCCAGCTTCTCCTTAGCAAGTTGTCTGTCCGGGAGCGCACGTTGGCTCTTCTTGACGCGGCAACCGGTCTTCGGGTCAGTGAATTGCTTGCACTTCGCTGGAGCGATGTTGACTTTGAGGACCTAGAACTCAGCGTGACTCGATCGATCTGGCATCAGGTAATGGGCGACTGCAAGACAGAAGCCTCAGCCAAGCCCGTCCCTATGGACAGCTATATGGCGGAGGACCTGCTCCGCTGGCGCCGCCAGAGTCCCTATCCGATGGATGACGATTGGGTCTTTGCGAGTCCGACCATGAAGGGAAAACAGCCTTACTGGCCGGACAATCTGATGAAGCGTTACATCAAGCCGGTAGCACGCGAAGCCGGCATCAACAAGAACATCGGCTGGCATACCTTCCGCCATTCCTTCGGCACGCTGCTGAAGGCAAACGGGGAAGATGTGAAGACGGTTCAGGAGCTCTTGAGGCACGCCAACAGCAGGATCACGCTCGACGTATACACGCAGGCCGTGAACTCGCATAAACGAGCTGCATAGAGCAAGGTTGTAAGGATGATGGTGCCCGGTGTGGGTCAGAGAGAGGTTGAAACTGACTCGCTCTTGGTACCTCGGCGAGCGTAATGGACCCTAATCGGACCCGGATTGCTTGTCACTTGAGGTCGCCATACGAAGCTAAGTTCTTTGCTTTGTATGGCGGGGACGACGGGGCTCGAACCCGCGACCTCTGCCGTGACAGGGCAGCGCTCTAACCAACTGAGCTACGTCCCCAACTTCGCCTATGACGACTACCCAACGTCTAGCGAGTCCCCACCGCCACCTCGCGTCTGAAACCTTCACTTCGGAGGTCTTGAACCGGAACGGCGTGGTGAGAAAAGTCTATCAGATGATTCCGGCATTGACTCTCAGTCCCGCATCCCCAGCCGTCCAGCAGCAATCACCCGCAGAGGCTCTTCCGCCTTGATGTACCTGATCGCACACTGCAACACCGACGCAGACCGAAGGAGGCCAACCTGATCACAGGCGAAGCCCGTAAGGTGGTCACCTTAGCCGCTCCCAAAACCTCACCTGTCGCACTAACCGGTTATCTAAGCGGCGACGCCTGATCCAAGCCCTGCACCCATTCGGTTGCAACAGAGGTTCCGCTCCCATAGACTGAGCTCTGCCACACACACACAGAGTGGGCGGTTAGCTCAGTTGGTTAGAGCGCCTGCCTTACAAGCAGGATGTCGGGGGTTCGAGTCCCTCACTGCCCACCATCCTCCGCAGCGCCCCATCCCGATATCATCGACATCGAAGCGCCCATGCCCGCTCGGCTCATCATCAACGCGGACGACTTTGGCCTCACCTTCGGCATCAATCGTGCGGTAGAAGAGCTTCACCGCGCAGGCGCTCTCAGCTCCGCAACCCTCATGGCAAATGGCCCTGCCTTCGCGGACGCGGTGGCCGTCGCACACCGCAATCCGACCCTCGGCGTTGGCTGCCACGTCGTCCTCACCGACGGCGCCCCCGTCTCTCCCCCTCACTCCATTCCTTCCCTAATTGGCTCCGACAGACAGAGCTTCCACACCTCCCTGGTCACCTTTGCCGCCGCCGCTCTGCGCGGGCATCTTCGAGCACAGGACATCCGCACGGAAGCCCTCGCCCAGGTCCGAAAGCTGCAGGCCGCAGGGCTCTCTGTGACTCATCTCGACACCCACAAACATGCCCACCTCTTCCCCGCTGTCAACCGGCCCCTGCTCGACGTCGCGCGCCAAACCTCCGTGCACGCCATCCGCAATCCCTTCGAGCAGCCATGGAGTCTCGCCCTCGGTCACGGCTCCCACCTCCGCCGCCTCCAGGTCCGTCTGCTCACAAATCTGCAGCGTAACTTCCAGAGCAACCTCACCCTCACCAACGGTTCCATCCTTACCACCAACGGAACCATCGGCATCTCCGCGACCGGCCACCTCGACGCGCCAACCCTCACCCAGCTCCTCCAGCACCTCCCCGAAGGCACATGGGAGCTCGTCTGCCACCCCGGCTATAACGACTCTGACCTCGATCAAGTCCAAACGCGCCTCCGCAGCCATCGCCACATCGAGAGGCTCGCCCTCCTTGACGTCGTTCCCAAAGTACTTTCGCTACCCGGCGCACCCCTCCTCATCCACTATGGAGATGTCTAGCCCGCCGCAACTTACCACCTCAACCGCTCCCGGCTCATTGATTGAGAGCTCGTGACGATCGACTTTCTCTTCGAGAACAATATTCTATCTGCTCGATGAGCCGCAGACCCCAAACGCAACCCTGCTTTACAATCAGCACATAGCGAACATCGTGCCGTTTCAAATGCTTCAGGAAGGGACTTGAGCGTTTCACCATGCAACTCGCACTCTTCCTCATCTTCGGTGCGCTCGCCGTCGCCGGCGCCCTCAATCTCCTGCTTCAGCGCCATCCCATCAACAGCGCCCTGTCGCTCGTCGTCGTCATGATGTCGCTCGCCGTCCTCTACTGGTCGCTCGGTGCGGAATTCCTCGCCGCCGCCCAGGTCATCGTCTACTCCGGCGCAATCATGGTCCTCTTCACCTTCGTCATCATGCTGCTCAACGCCGGCGAAGAAGAGCGCACCCACGGCAGCCGCGCCGCCTACATCGCCGGCTTCCCCGGCGCCGCAGCCATTTTCTGCCTGCTCTCCTTCGTCTTCCTCTCGGAGCGCAAAGCCCTCGGGACCTCCTCGATCGGCGGCTATCTTAGCGGCGCCGTCTCCAACATCTCGGAGATCTCGACCGCCCTCTTCACCCGCCTTCTCCTTCCCTTCGAGGTCACCAGCATCCTCATCCTCGTCGCCATCCTCGGAGCCGTCGTGCTCGCCCGCAAAGAACCGTAGGAGCAGTACTTCATGCCGCTCACCAATAATCAGTTTGTTTCAAGTTTTGCCGCGTGGCTCGCCGCAAGAGTCTCGTTCCCCGCCGTCATGGTCGCCCGCAAAAAGAGGAAAAGCTAGCCCCATGGTCCCTATCGCCTGGTACCTCATCCTCGCCGCCGTCCTCTTCTCTACCGGGGTCGCCGCCTTTCTCATTAAGCGCAACATCATCACCGTCTTCATGTCGATCGAGCTCATGCTCAACGCCGTCAACCTCACCTTCGTCGCCTTCGCCCACATGTGGCACCAGATCCAGGGCCAGATCTTCGTCTTCTTCGTCATGGTCGTCGCCGCCGCCGAAGCCGCCGTCGGCCTCGCCATCATCATCGCCATCTTCCGAACCCGCCAGACTCTCAACGTCGACCAGATCAACCTCATGAAGCTGTAGGGGAGCCCACACGCCATGACGATCCCATCCACACGAGTCGAGACCCGCTATCGCATCTCTCCTGTGTGTGTACCCCGAAGCCCCAGGCCTCATGGCCGTTCTTCCTCAAGAAGAACGGCACTTGTAGAGACTCTCCAGCTCACCGTAACAGGAGAAATGCTGTAAATGCCCCCCTTCTACCTCTGGTGGATTCCCCTTCTCCCCTTTGTCGGCTTTCTCCTCAACGGAACCCTCGGCCGCAAGCTCCCCCGCGCCGCTGTTACCGGCATCGCGCTCCTCTTCACCGCCATCCCGGCCCTTCTCGTTAGCTGGCTCTGGGCCACCATGCTTCGTGCCGGGGCCCCCGAGATCCTCTCCGTCATCTCCCGCCCCTGGATCAAGATCTCCGGCTTTGAGGTCAACTTCGCCTTCGCCGTCGACCACCTCACCCTCATCATGCTCGGCGTCGTCACCGGCGTTGGCTTCCTCATTCATCTCTACTCCGCCGGCTACATGGCGCATGAAGATGGCTACTGGCGCTTCTTCGCCTACCTCAACCTCTTCATGTTCTTCATGCTCGTGCTCGTCCTCTCCTCGAGCTTCCTCCTCCTCGTCGTCGGTTGGGAGGGCGTCGGCCTCGCCTCCTACCTCCTCATCGGCTTCTACTTCAAGCGAGACTCCGCCGCCAACGCCGGTAAAAAAGCCTTCGTCGTCAACCGCATTGGCGACTTCGGCTTCCTCCTCGCCATGTTCCTCCTCGTCTCCCACTTCGGATCGCTCGACTTCACCACCGTCTTCTCGGCTATCTCCCAACACCCCCAAATGGGTAGCGAGCCGCACGGTGGCTTCCTCACCGCCATCGCCCTCCTCCTCGTCCTCGGAGCCGCCGGCAAGTCCGCCCAGATCCCCCTCTACATCTGGCTCCCCGACGCCATGGAAGGCCCAACCCCCGTCTCCGCCCTCATCCACGCAGCTACCATGGTCACCGCCGGCATCTACATGGTCGCCCGCGCTCACGTGCTCTTCGACCGCTCCCCCTTCGCCCTCGGAGTCGTCGCCGCAATCGGCGCTGCCACCGCCATCTTCGCCGCGTGCATCGGTCTCGTGCAGCACGACATCAAGCGCGTCCTCGCCTACTCAACCGTCTCCCAGCTCGGCTACATGTTCCTCGCCTGCGGAGTCGCCGCCTACTCCGCCGCCATCTTCCACCTGCTCACCCACGCCTTCTTCAAAGCGCTTCTCTTCCTCGCGGCCGGATCCGTCATCCACGCCCTCTCGGGCGAGCAGGACATGCGCGTCATGGGCGGCCTCCGCCAGCGCATCCCCATCACCTTCTGGACCATGACCGCCGGCGTCTTCGCCATTGCCGGCATCCCCCCCTTTGCCGGCTTCTTCTCAAAAGACGAGATCCTCTACCAGACCTTCGCCTCCCCCAACCCCCTCGGGAAACTTCTCTGGCTCATCGGCCTCCTCACCGCCGGCCTCACCTCCTTCTACATGTTCCGCCTCTGGTTCAAGACCTTCTTCGGCCCAGAACGCTTTGACGAAAATGCCCTCGGCCACGAGATCCACACCTTCGCCCACCATGCAGAAAGCGTGGATCTTGCATCAGTCCATTCCCGGCACGACTCCACGCTGACAGAGGAAGCCGAGCACAATTCCTCGCATACCATTAGCCACTCCGGCGTCCACGAGTCCCCTTGGATCATGCTCGCTCCCCTCGCGATCCTCGCCCTCCTTTCCATCATCGGCGGCTGGGTCGGCGTCCCCGCAGCCCTCGGCGGCCATAACGAGATCGAGCACTTCCTCGAGCCCGTCTTCGCCTCCACCGCCGCCCTCCACGGAGCGTCGGCCCTCAATGCCGACCAGGTCGGCCACTCGCTCGAGCTCTCGCTCGCCGCCATCTCCGTCCTCGTCTCCCTTGCCGGTCTCGCAGCCGCTTACCTCTTCTACTTCCGCAAACCCGGAACCGCCGCCGCCCTCGCCCGCCGCGCCCCCGCCCTCTACTCCCTCGTCCAGAACAAGTTCTACATCGACGAGCTCTACCATAACTTCCTCGTCACCCCGATCCTCGCCGTCACCCGCCTCATCCTCTTCGGCTTAATAGACCGCGGCATCGTCTCCGGCGGCCCCGCCACCGGAGCCGCAGCGGCCCGCGGCCTCGGCGATCTCACCCGCCGCATCCAGTCCGGAAACATTCGCTCCTACGCCGGTTGGCTCGCCCTCGGAGCCGCCGCCGTCCTCGCCGTTATGATCTTCGGCCGAACCCTATGGCTCCACTAATTCACGCCGATGCCCTTGCTGCTTCACCACCGTTGCCGTTGCTTCTCTTTCTTCCATTCCGAACGTAGTGAGGAACCTGCTTCTCGACCCATCGCAGCCCATCAGGAAACCCGATGAACCTAGACCAGCACATCCTCACCCTCATCCTCTTCCTCCCGCTCGCAGGCGCCCTCGTCCTCGCGCTGCTCCCCGATCGCGGAAAGCTCCAGCAGAGCGTCGCCCTCGCCGTCACCCTCCTCACCTTCCTCTGCACCCTCCACCTCCCCGCCCACTTCAACTACGCCGCCGTCACCACCTCCCCGCAAGCGTTCCAGAGTGCCGACAGCGGATATCAATATGCCCAAAACCTGTCCTGGATCTCGTCCCCAGCAATCCGCTACCACATCGGCGTCGATGGCCTCTCCATGTGGCTCGTCGTCCTCACCGGCTTCCTTGCCCCTCTCGGAGTCCTCGCCTCCTGGCGCGCCATCGACAACCGCCGCAAGACCTTCTACATCCTCTTCCTGCTCCAGCAGGTCGCCATGCTAGGCGTCTTCGTCTCGCTCGATCTCTTCCTCTACTACGCCTTCTGGGAGCTCACCCTGGTCCCGATGACCATCCTCATCGCCACCTTCGGCCGCACCGAAAATCGCCGCCGCGCCGCCATCAAGTTCTTCCTCTACCCCTTCATCCCCTCCGCCATCCTGCTCGTTGGCATTCTCTGGATCTACGCCCAGACCGGCACCTTCGACCTCCCGCAACTCCAGGCCCTCGCCTCCACGCACGGCATCTCGTCGAACTCCGCCGCCCTCTGGCTTGCCTCGCTCTCCTTCCTCTTTGCCTTCGCCGTCAAGGTCCCCATCTTCCCCCTCCACGGCTGGCTCTCGGACGCCGTCGCCGAAGCCCCCACCGCCGCCGTCATGGTCCTCGCCGGCAAGCTCGGCCTCTACTCCATCCTCCGCTTCTCCTTCGGCATCTTTCCCGACGAGTCCCGCCGCATCGCCCCGCTCATGATCGCCCTCGGAGCTATCGGCATCGTCTTCGGCGCGCTCATCACCTTGGTCCAGAAGGACCTCAAACGCCTCGCCTCGTATGCCACCCTCTCTGCCCTCGGCTTCATCGTCTTCGGCATCTTCACCTTCACCATCTCCGGCATAGACGGCGGCATCTACCAGATCCTCAATGAGTCGCTCGCCGGCGCCGCCCTCTTCCTCCTCCTCGGCTTCCTCTACGAGCGCTACGGCACCTACGACATGCGCGACTATGGCGGTCTCGCGGCAAAACTCCCCTGGATGGTCACCTTCTTCGTCCTCACAGCTCTGGCCATCGTCGGCCTGCCCATGCTCAATGGCTTCGTCGGCGAGTTCCTCATCCTCGCCGGCGGGATGCAGGCCATCTTCGCCCACCACGTCCTGTGGACTGTTATCGGCGCCACCGGCGTAATTTTTAGCGCCGCCTACATGCTCTCCCTCATCCAGCGCGTCTTCTACGGCGAAGCAGGCCTTCAACCGGCGGGGATTGATCAGCCCAGTGGCTGGGATATGGACCTCCGCGAGCACATCGCCCTCTGGCCACTCGTCGCCCTCTTCCTCCTCATGGGCGTCGCCTCCCCGCTCTGGATGCGCTCCATCGACATCGCCGGAACCGGCCTGGCGCGCACCCTCCCCCAACCCCAGACCCCCGTCAAAGGCTTCGAAACCGAACATCAGGCAGATCAGGACAATCAGGATAAGCCGGCAGCCCAGGGCGCCTCGTTCGTAGACCCGGCTCTCAAAGCAGCCGCCCTCTGCAAAAAAGCCCCTCCTGTCAACCAGGGAGCCCGCTACTAATGTCCCCCAACATCCTCGCCCTTCTTCCCGAGATCATCCTTACCCTCGCCGGCGTCCTCATCATGCTCGCTGAACCCGTCCTCCGGCCCTCCACCTCGCGCAAACCGCTCGGCTGGCTCGCCATCGTCTCGACCCTCCTGGCCGGCGCCGCCAGCTGGTATCAGCTCGGCTTCGGAACCACCCGTGCCTTCTCCGGAACCATCCAGGTCGACGCCTTCTCCGTCTTCTTCCACCTCCTCATCGCCGCCGTCATCCTAGTCACCCTCCTCACCTCGCTCGACTACTTCCAAGGCGACGCAAACCCCGGCGGCGATCACCTTTCCACTGCGGAAGGCGGAACTCAGCGCTTGGTACAGTCCCACCCGTCCCACGCCGGCGAATATTTCGCCATTGCGCAAAGCGGTACCAAGCCTCAGGTACAGTCCCACCCGTCCCATGCCGGCGAATATTTCGCCCTGAACCTCTTCGCCGCCGTCGGCATGATGCTCATGACCTCCGCCGTCGAGCTCCTCGTCGTCTTCGTCGGCCTCGAAATCTCCTCCATCGCCACCTACATCCTGTGCGGCTTCCGCAAGGGCCAGGCCACCGGTTCCGAGGCTTCGCTCAAATACTTCCTCCTCGGATCCTTCGCCACAGCCTTCTTCCTCTACGGCATCGCCCTCGCCTTCGGAGCCACTGGATCCACCTCCATCGACGCCATCGCCGCCGCCCTTGGCACGACCGCCACTCCCCGCCTGGCGCTGATGGCTGTCGCCATGATCCTTATCGGCCTCGGCTTCAAGGTCTCCGCCGCCCCCTTCCACGTCTGGACCCCCGACGTCTACCAGGGCGCCCCCGCACCGGTCGTTGGCTTGATGTCGACCGCCCCCAAGGCCGCCGCCTTCGCCGTCCTGCTCCGCATCCTCTTCTCCGGCTTCCCCTCCATGCAGCACCGCTGGTCCGCCCTCATCTGGATCCTCGCCGTCCTCTCCATGTGCATCGGCAATCTCGGAGCCCTCCTCCAGCGCGATGTCAAACGCATGCTCGCCTACTCCTCCATCGCGCACGCCGGATACCTCCTCGTCGCCTTCACCGCCTTCCCCGCCGACGGCATCGCCGCCGCGTGCTTCTACACCGCCGCCTACGCCGCCATGAACGTCGGTGCCTTCGCCGTCATAGCCCAGGTCTCCGGCTACAACGAGCCCACCCGCTCGCTCGAAGATTTCACCGGCCTTGCCCTCAAGCGCCCCATGCTCGCCGCCCTCCTCGCCTTCTTCCTGCTCTCCCTCATCGGCATCCCCTTCACCGGCGGCTTCTTCGGCAAGTTCTATGTCTTCACCGCCGCCCTCCACGCCGGGGAGGTCTGGATCGCCATCATCGGTCTTCTAAACTCCGGCATCGCCTGCTTCTACTACCTCCGCCTCCTCGCCGCGATCTACACCCGCCCCTCCACCGACTCCGCTCGTCTAAGCCCCCTGCGCGGCGTCAGCGTCCCGGCCGGCATCGGTCTTGCCATCGCCGCCTTGGTCACGCTCGTCCTCGGCATTCTCCCCAGCAGCACCCTCTGGCTCGCCCAGTACGCCAGCCTCACCTCCCGCACCGAAGCCATCCGCGCCGAGTGCACCGCCCATCCCGAACTCTGCCGGGGCGACACCTACCTCGAAGTCCACTGAGACAGTCCTCTCCCGTCTCGCCCAGCGGCTATCGTCGGACGAATCCCGGTACCATCGGTCGGGTACTTTTATGTATTACTTATGTCATGTAAGCGACACTGCTGCGCTATACTCGGCGCACTAGGCCCCGGGGAGCTCCGCGTGCCCGTCGAGGAGAGCACGATGCCAGTGTCTAGGATTTTGGTTGTTGATGATAACGAGGTTTTAGGCTCTACCCTGGCGAAGGTCCTCGAGCACGAGGGATTTCACGCGACCCGGGCGTCAAGCGTGCCGGAGGCTCTGAAGCTTATTAGCTCCGAGATCTTTGACGTGCTCCTGAGTGACTTGCACATGCCGGGCGCAGGTGACGGCCTCACCGTTGTCAGCGCGATGCGCCATGCGAATCCAAAATCCGTGACCATCCTGTTGAGCGCCTTTCCTGAGATGAACGCGGCGGCTCACGCCATCCTGATGCAGGCTGATGAGATCTTAGTGAAGCCGATGGATGTACCGGCGCTGTTGGCCGTAATTAAGCAGCGGCTTGCAAGCGAAACTCCCCAGAATCGCAAAATCGAGAGTGTTGCGGCCATCCTCGAGCGCTCCATTCAGACCACGGTCGCAGAGTGGTTCAGGCGCGTTCAGCAAGAAGAGAAGTTGATGGCCGTTCCCCTGGACCGAAAACAGCGGACTGGACATCTCGCCAAGGTCCTCATCGATCTTGTCAGCCGCCTCCGGTCTTTCAAGCCTCTCGGCAGCAAGGAACTGGTATCGGTCGCTGCGCGGGAGCATGGGGTGCTCCGACGGCAGCAGGGCTATTCGGCGGCGATGATGGTGGAAGAATCGCGAGTTTTGCAGGTCAGCGTCTTCCAGACCCTGCAGAGAAATCTGGGGACCATCGACTTTAGTGTGCTCCTGGACGGCGTCATGACCATCGCGGACGAGGTAGATTCGCAGCTGAGTCAGGCCATGGAGAGCTACAACGCCGAGGCAATCCGCGATGCACTGCCCGCTTGATCTCAGACTGCCACTGCCCAGTGGTAGCCGGAAGATGATCCGAAACACAGAAAAGCCTCCGCGAAATCGGAGGCTCTTCTATGCAGCAAGCGACGAGCTTAGACAGCCTTGAGAAAGATGATGACGAACGTAAACAGGGCCAGCGACTCGATAAACGCCAGACCAAGAATCAGGAAGATGAAGATTCCAGGACGCGCTCCCGGGTTGCGCGCCAGCGCCTCGGTTGCCGAGGCCGTCGCCTTTCCCTGACCCAGACCGCACAGACCCGCAGCCAGGGCCATGCCCAGCGCCGAAGCCAGCGGGATCCACTGCTTGGCCGCATCAGCACCATTTCCAGCGCCGTTTCCACCGCCAGTAGCCTGCGCAAAAGCCGGCGACGCAAACAGCATCACGGCCAACGACATAAACAAATACTGCAGCTTCTTCATCGTGTACTCCAACTCTCCCGGATTACGCCGCCAGTGGGTGGTTGAGGCTCACCGTGCTGGCCCCCTCACGCTGATCGGCGCTGTTGCATACCCCGGGGCGGGAGGTCGACCCCACGGCAAAACTCTTGAACCAATCTCTAAGGATCATGCGCCGATCTCTAGTGATCATGCGCCACTGCCAGCGAAAGATAGATCGCGCCCAGCAGGAAAAACACATAAGCCTGCACGATCGCGACTCCAATGTGCAGCCCCATGAAAATCAGCGGAATACCCACCGGCACCAATGAGAAGAACGCCAGCGTCACCAGGTCGCCCGCAAACATATTCGCGTAAAGCCGAACCGTCAACGACAGCACCCGCGCCAGATGCGAGATAATCTCAATCGGAAACAGCAGCGGATACAGCCACCACACCGGCCCCAGAAACTGCTTGATATAAGCCGGCCCATTCACCCGGATCCCGTGGAAGTGGTAGTACACAAACGTCACCAGCGCAAACCCTAGCGGGACGACAACATTCGCTGTAGGCGACTCCAGCCCCGGCACCAGACCGATCAGGTTGGCGACCAGGATAAACATCCCCATAACCGTCAGGTACCCGGTAAACCGCTCAAACCCATGCCCGATAATCTGCTCGCCCTGCTCTGACGCAAACCCATGTGTCATCTCCGCCAAGTGCTGCACCGGCCCTGGAGTCTCCACGCTTAGCGACACCCGCACCGCCACGAAGTACGCCAGCAGCAACAGAAAGACCAGCAGCTCCATAGCCACTGCATTCGAAATCGGAGCCTGCGGATTCACCGGCTGAATATGCAGCGTATGCAGCAGCGCCGTCGCGGGCGCGGCAAGGTGGGCATTCAGAACGCGTGTCAGAAGTAACTGTGTCGGCATAAAGTGTGCTCTGAATCGGCTCGTCGTTCCGTTCGCGGCCCTTATAAATCACGAGCCTAAACCGTCCACGCCTTCATCAACCGCAAGCCCTCGACCGACAGCGCAAACACGCCTAAAGCCAAGCCCGCGGCTATCGCCCAGACCGATCCGTTCAGATGTTTAAGGCTAACATACAGCACCAGCACGGTCCCTCCCAGCCGCAGAAAGAACCCCGTCAGCACCATCCCCATCGGCCGCGCCGTCCCTCCCCCATCCATCCGCGCCATCACCGCCGTCATCAGCCGCAGCCACTCATACAGCCCCGACCCCGAGATCGCCGCTCCCACCACCAGCAGCGCCGCACTCGCCCATCCCACTCTCCACCACACCACCGGGACAGCGGCCACCGTCACCATCACCAGCAGCCGAATGGCCGACAGGATCGTCCGCCGGAAGTCCTCGTCCGTGTACCCCGCCATCGCCTCCATCACTCGCCTCGCTTCAGATATCCCGAAGCCGTCCTGAAGATCTGGATGAACCCACCTATCGCCCCCAGCAGGATCCCCGCAACGCCCATCCACCCCTGGTGAAAGTGCCTGCCCATCCACGCGCCCCCCAGCCATCCAATCAAACACCCCGCCGGCAGCGCAATCGCCAGCTGAATCATGGACTCCGCGTGCACCAGGTCGCCGAGCGCTCCTCCGCCCTTCTTGGGTCCGCCACCCGTCTCCGGTCTGTCCGATCTATCCGCCCCGTCCAAGTCGTCCGCCATAGCCCGTCCATTACATCACGCTCTCCCGGCCCGATCCCGCCCGTAAGATAGAAGCACCCCGATGCGTCACTTCGATTCAGACTTCGAGAAAGATCTCTACGCCGCGCGCCAGCAAACCCTCCGCGACATCGCTGCGCTCGGCTATCCCATCTACCCCAACCGCTTCCCCGCCGAGGGCGAGGCCGACACCATCGCCCACCTCCGCTCCACCTACGACCAGGCTGACGCTCCCACTTCCGCCGAGTTCGACGCTGCCATCGCCCAAGGCAAGCCCATACCCGTCGCCGTCGCCGGCCGCCTCATGGCCATCCGCACCCAGGGCAAAGCCGGCTTCTCGCAGCTTCAGGGGAGCGGCCAGCGCCTCCAGATCTACGTCCGCAAAGACGCCGTCGGCGACACCGCCTTCGCCCTCTACAAGCTCCTCGATCTCGGCGACCACATCGGCGTCCACGGCTACCTCTTCCGCACCCGCACCGGCGAACTCACCATCCACGTCGGCCCCGGCCCCCGCCTCGCCTCGGGTGTCCAGGAACCACCCATCACCTTCCTCGCCAAGGCCATGCTCGCCCTCCCCGACAAGTACCACGGCCTCGAGAACGTCGAACTCCGCTACCGCCAGCGCTACGTCGACCTCATCATGAACTCCGGCACCCTCTCCAAACAGGAGCTGCCGCCTCGAAATCAGGAGCCCGGCTCCAGCCCCGTCACCGAGACCTCCTCCCCCGACGCCCAGCACATGGACGCCCCCCGCAACGTCCGCGAAGTCTTCGAAAAGAGGTCCAAAATCCTCCGCTCCATTCGCAAGTTCTTCGACAACCGCGGCTACCTCGAAGTCGAAACCCCCATGATGCACACCGTCGCCGGTGGAGCCGCCGCCCGCCCCTTCAAGACCCACCACAACGCCCTCGACATCGATCTCTCCCTCCGCATCGCCCCCGAGCTGTATCTGAAGAAATTGGTCGTCGGCGGCCTCGACCGCGTCTACGAGATCAACCGCAACTTCCGCAACGAGGGCGTCTCCACCCAGCACAACCCCGAATTCACCATGCTCGAGTTCTACCAGGCCTACAGCAACTACGAAGACCTGATGACCCTTACCGAAGAGCTTGTAACCAAAGTAGCTACAGAAGTCAACGGCACCCCCATCACCCACTTCAACGGCGTCGAAATCGACCTCTCGAAGTGGACCCGCCTGTCCATGCGGGAAGCGATCATCAAGTTCTGGCTTGAGGAAGGCGGGGAGAGGCCAGATGAGCAGTCACTTTCCGATCCAGACGCATTTGGAGAACTGCTGACTAAGGCGATCATTCACTCGGTTCGTTGGCATCACGCCAGAGTGGCTGGCGATCCGAACCTCTTTGAGCCAAAACTAATTGCCGTAGCCTCGCCTTTAGTCGTTCTCTGTACTTTTCACCGAGACCAGCTCACGACTAACCTTGCCGGTGATCGGAAGGATGTGATGGGTAAAGCCATCGCTAGCCTTTTCGAGCTTCTCGCCGAACCCCACCTCATCCAGCCCACCATCATCTACGACTTCCCCCTAGCCGTCTCACCCCTCTCCAAGCGAAAGCCCGACGAGCCCGACTGGGTCGAACGCTTCGAGTTCTACATCGGCGGCTTCGAGGTCGGCAACGCCTTCTCCGAACTCAACGACCCCGAAGAGCAAAGGAAACGCTTCGAGCAGCAGCTACAGGAGCGCGACCGCGGCGACGACGAGGCCCACGCCATGGACGAGGACTACGTCCGCGCCCTCGGCTACGGCCTCCCCCCAACCGCCGGCGAAGGCATCGGCATCGACCGCCTCACCATGCTCCTAACCGGCTCCCGCTCCATCCGCGACGTCATCCTCTTCCCCCTCATGCGCCCGCAGGCCACCGCGCCCCACGCACCCGGGCCCGGGCCCGCGCCTCAGGGCTGAATGCGTCGTGCCTCATAGAGCCTGCTCCCATTGTCTTTCACCAGCGACAACGCATAGCCCGACTCCCGCAGACGATCAACCAGATCACGGGCCGGAATCTGCCCCGTCATGTACACCAGAAAGCTTCGGTGGCTCGCGGCAAATTCGGCATAGCCCACAACACGCGCCGGCATAAAACGGCTCTCTGTGATTAGGGCAATCTCCGGCACAGCGAACCCGTACCTGAGTGCCACACTCTTATCGGCAAGGTAGAAGAGCCTTTCCCGTTCACTCGGCGAGGCGTACCACCAGATAGGCAAGAAGCGCAGCGCGTCCGACACCACAATGGGGCGGTCGGAGCTTTCCTCGCTGAGCAATGGATCCCGATCCACTTCGATCGGAGATGCCGTGCGGTACTCGTGCCCCGCTCGAACACAAAAGACAGTGACGCAGAATACGATCAGAGCCGATTGAAATCTCTTATCCTTTGAGTAGAGATTCGAAATAGTAAAGCTGCCAAGTATCGCGATCCCCGCGATCGATCCTATCCCGTAGCGGCAGTTATAGTAGCGGGTCGCAACCTCCATCACGACCAGCGTCACCGGAATCAGCAGAGCTGCTCCCACTCCAAGTCCCCAATCTTCCGCCCGGATCAGCCGACCTTCTTCCCGTGCCTCCACGGTTTCAAAAGAACTGCGGTCCCCCGGCCTCACCCCCGCAGCCCACATCAGCCCGAGCAGCAGCGTGATCGGCAGATCAACGAGGAGCGGAAAGGAGAGCCACGCATTCTTGAGCCAGATCACCACAGCCCCCAGTCCCAGATGCGCCTGGCCCGGTGCACCCGCGTAGACCAGCAGAACTTCATGCGTCTTATGCATCATCGGCACGGTCACGGCTAGAGCTGGCAGGCCTGCCAGAAAGGCTGCGTACAGAAACAGGTCAAAGCGCCTCGTACGATGGAGGCGCACTGCTTCAGCCGCAAACAATGGAACCCCGACCTCGATCAAGCCGACATGGTGACTCAGAATCGCTCCCGCCACCCCCAGACTCAACCCCGCCAGTGCCACTGCTCGAGGTCTGTCCGCCTCGGTTGCACGCTGCCAGCAGACGGCAGTCAGCAACAGAAACGCCAGCAGCAAGGCATACGGTCGAGCCTCGAACGCATAGCTCCATCCCGGCTGCTCCATAATCAGCAGAACTGCCAGAAGCCCCGCCACGGAACCGCAGCGCTCTCTCACAAGCACGTGAAGCAGAACACCTAGAAGGAAAGCTGTAAGCGAGGGGAGGCGCACAGCAAAAGCAGTCTGACCGAAGATGTGGATAGAAGCACGAACGATCACGTGCAGCAATGGCGGATTGCCGTCTGCCGGCATCGCCCTCATGAATTCACTCCACGTCGGCTGCCTGGCCACGATCAAGGTGAACAGCTCGTCAAACCATAGCTGCTTGCGATGACTCAGCACCAGCGCCATAGCGGCCAGCATCGCAAGGAGGGAGCAAAGGCAGGCAAGCTCATGTCGTTCGAGAAACGTGTGCAGCGCCGCACCGAGGCTGCGTTCGGAAGGGCTTCGATCCTTCTGCCCCGGAGATCGTTGGCCGCCGACCTGCGCTACTTCCATGGCTATAGCTTAGCTTGCGACTTCTCTCTTCGCGACGCAAGTCAGGTCCGCGGAGGCTGTCTCAGCCGGCCCGCTGAACCGAGGAAGACGCAAGCAGAACCACGCCCACACCCTCGGCGTAAGCCGGAACCTGAACACCGCCATCGGAAGGTTGCGGATCGTTCTCCAGCCACACCACCCGGCCCTTATGGAGCGTGCCTTCGCCACAGTGCGGGCCTTTCTCCGAGGCATTGGTATTCGCGTAAGAAACATCCGTTGATACAACGTAAGTCTTCCGATACTCATTCGGCTTCGTCATCGTGCAGCTCCTAGTACGCGCCCGGCGTTAAACCGCGGGGGTCCGTGCCCACAGCATAAGGACCGGCTAACCCGACCCAAATTCCCCGTTTGGGGGAGGGCCTTCCGTCGTTCCCGGCCCGCTGTTCGCCACAGTCTAGCCCACATCTGGCGTAATCACGCGCTTGATTCGCTAAACTTAAATCAGCAACCAGGAAAGTGGCGGATGGGAAATGCCGGGTCGCGAAACTCACCGCCGCTAAGTGCTTTGGCAGCAGGATTTTACGCGTAAACCCTTTGCTTCGATTATTTTGCACAGCCCACAGTGGGTATCTCGAACAAAGTAAACGGGTTGGCATAGCCCCCCGGGGGGCCTCTACAGAACATAGAGAACACCGTCCCCTCCCTTAGGACGTCTACCAGGAACAGTTATCCAACAAAAGCAAGAAGGAGCAGGGCGATGACCAGATTGCAGGTTCGCGAGGCACTTGTGGCAGTGGCAGCAGTGGCACTGGGATGGTGGGCTCATGGCGGCCCCACCGTTCAGGCCGCGCCCGTATCCAGTGCGGCCGCCTTTCAGTTCACCGGAATCAATCCGGCGACCGTCGCTGACGGTATACAGCCCGGAGGATCGCATGCTGTACGTCTACCAGGGAGCGACCACCGGGAACTCCCATGTGATCTGCTCCTTCAGAATCCACATACCGCGACTGGGCGATGCGATTGATCGCGAAAACTGCGCCCCGGGATCGCTGACCCGGTAGGCAGGCGGCGATCCCGGAAGCTGTGGTAGCTTGCTTGTCATGGCACAGAGTGGGCGGTTTCAGCTGAGCGTGCGCGTCCTTGGAGTGTTGGCGGCAGCGCCTGATTCGATGCACACCTCCACCGCGATCGCCGAGGAGCTGGGCGAGAGCGCCGTCATGGTCCGCCGAACCTTTCTTCTGCTCCAGAAGGCTGGATTGATAGCGCAGCGAAAGGGTCCAAACGGCGGTGCCCGCCTGGTTGTCGCGCCGAAGCAGATCGGGCTAGGCGACGTCTACGCAGCGGCCGAGGGCGAGTGGATATCGGTTGGGTCGGACGGCGCGGCCGGGCTTGGAGGCCTCATGAGAAAAATGCGCAAAGAGGCAACCGAGGCCATGAACGAGACGACCCTCGCGCAGGTCGTTAAGCGGATGCGAAAGGTATAGCCTCCGGAACTTACAGCAGAGAACAGGGGCCCGGGCTCTGGATGTCGGCAGCGGCACCCCATGCTACCCTCCCTGAGTGAATATCCTCTTTGTCGGGGACGTCTTCGGCTCCGCCGGCCGCCACATCGTCCGCGAACACCTCCCCCACGTCCTCGAATCGAATGGCGTCGACCTCCTCGTCATCAACGGCGAAAACGTCGCCGGAGGATTCGGCATCACACCATCGCTCGCCGACGAACTCTTCGACCTCGGCGCCCACGTCATCACCACTGGCAACCACATCTGGGATAAACGCGAGATCTTCGAATACATGACCGTGCCCGCCGAGTCCCACAATCGCGGCCGCCGCGTTCTCCGCCCTGCCAACTACGCCGCCAGCACCCCAGGCTTCGGCCTTTACCAGGGTGAACTCCCCACCGGCCAGCCCTACGCCGTCATGAATCTGCAGGGCCGCGTCTTCATGTCCTCCTGCGACGATCCCTTCCGCAAGGCTGACGAGCTCCTCGCCCGCATCGAGCAGGAGTCAAAGGCACGCGTCATCCTGCTCGACATCCACGCCGAAGCCTCCTCCGAGAAGGTCGCCCTCGGCTGGTACCTCGACGGCCGCGTCACCGCCGTACTCGGCACCCACACTCACATCCCCACTGCCGACGAGCGCATCCTGCTCAACGGCACCGCCTTCCAGACCGACGTCGGAATGTCCGGCCCGTACGACTCCGTGATCGGCGTCGAGCGCGATCTCGTCCTCAACCGGTTCCTCACCGGCATGCCCGCCAAGTTCGAGGCCGCCAAGGGCAATCCCAAGATGTGTGCCGCCCTCATTCAGTGCGACGGAGCCACCGGCCGCGCCACCTCCATCCGCCGCATCATGCTCGGCGAATAAGTGTTCCGGCCGTGCTAGGCATCTCTCTCGAAAGCGAACTGTTACCAGCGCAGCCACTCTGGAAGCGCGGCTTCAATCCTGGACCAGAAAGGAGGCGCCGTGGCTATCTCGTTTGCGCCGAAGTGTTGCGCCTGGCGACCGTCGATGAAGCCCCGCCCGATCCAGCTACCAGCACCCCCGGTCGCGAACCCATGCTGAGTTCGAGCACCCGCGCGTCCCCCGCCTTCAATGACACGCTTTGCAGCAGGTTCGTACCCTTCCCGCCGGTAAACAGCATCACCAGATAGGCGCCCGGCGCTATGCCCTCCTGGCTGAATTTTCCCAGCGAATCACCGATCAGAGTGTATCGCCATGGGTGCGCACTCGGCTGTAGCGTCATGTCGGAGACGAGGCGAACGACTACGTGGGCGATGGGACGCCCCGTCCCGTCAGAAACCCGGCCCGACATGCTGGCCGAACTCTGACCGAACACGACTGAACCACAGATCAATGCACTACATAACAAAGCAGAGGCAGAGCGAAGCGAAGCAAAGAAGAAGTGTTTCATGGCTCAATACTTCGCTGTGTTGCCTGGGCGGGCTATCCCGCCAACGTGTGACCCGCTTACGCAATCGTGTGGCGCGTAACGTGCCCAACGTGATCTCAGAGGGAAAGTGAAGGGCAGCCTCCACAGGAGGCTGTTACGGAACTAAGATTTAAACAGGCAGAGATGAGAAGATGCCCTCGCGGGAGCGGGGGCATTTCTTTATGGGCTATATCCGAGGGGACGGGCGGATTCAGGGGACGCTGTTTCC
>JAABVA010002017.1_pt1 | contig 20719 bp, 15 predicted proteins | sample 5560331 | NCBI WGS metagenome assembly JAABVA01 (sample SAMN12812661, study PRJNA571458) | rock metagenome | isolation source: Antarctica rocks | place: Antarctica: Victoria Land, Mt New Zealand sud | collected 2016-01-07
TCGCCTTCATTACCCACTTCAATCGTACCTTCGCGAAACCCTTCAAGTGGACCTACACAGGACGACCATTAACCATCTAACCGCTGGATCACTTCTACCAGGCAGCACTAGGGGGAATGCCGGGAAGGCGCAACGTGAGAAAGTGATCATCGGCAAGCCCATTGCGTTGTGCGTTTCCATATGCGATCCTGTTCATCTAACGAGTGTTAGATGAACAGGATCGCATATGAATTGGCTGCTCCTCATTTACAGTGTCCCGGCCGAACCCTCACGGAAGCGCGCGGCGATCTGGCGCGAGGTGAAGCGGATCGGCGTCATCTATCTGCGGGATGGTGTGTGCGCGTTGCCCGAGCAGACAGCGACAGTCGCGGCCGTCGAAGCAATCGCCGCGAAAGTGTGGGAGTTCGAGGGTACAGCGACGATTGTCCGGGGCGCGCAGCTTGATGAACGGAGTAGAGAGAAGGTCATCAATCAGTCCCGTGCCGCCCGCGCCGCCGAGTATAGCGAGATCATTGGCGATGCGCAGGGATTTCTCGACCACGTCCGGCGAGAGACCGAGCACCGCGCCTTCACTTTCGCGGAAGTGGAGGAACTTGAAGGCGACTTGCAGAAGTTGAAGCGATGGCACGGGCAAGTGCGGGCGCGCGATTACTTCGAGAGCGCGGAGTCGGGAGCGGTGGACGCGGCGCTGGCGCGGTGCGATGAGGCGCTGACGCGGTGCAATGAGGCGCTGGCGGCCTTCCTGGATATCGCATACCAACACGACGGAGCGACGCTTTGAAATGGATCACGCGCCGCAATCTCCACATTGATCGCACCGCCTGTCCCTGGCTGATCCGCACGCGCATTGATCCGGAAGCCCTGTTCGTTTTCGTCGCGCCCGACAGCGACCCTGCCATGTTCGACGGCCACACCTTCGACATGCGCGGCGCGGAGTACACCCATGAAGATGGGAAATGCACCTTCGAGGTAATCCTCGCACGGCACGGACTGAACGACGATGCAGCGCTCGTGGAGATGGGCCGAATTATCCGCGACGCCGATGTGCCGCCGAGCCGCACGCGCCGACCCGAATCGGCTGGACTTGACGCACTGATTCGCGGCTTCCAACACTCCGTGCCGGACGATGACGAGAAACTGCGGCTGACCGCGCCGCTCTATGACGCGCTCTACGCCTATTGCGGAAACAAAGTAGCGGCACAGCCGCCACGACATGGGACGCCGCGTCCGCGCCTGCACTACGCCAAGCGCGTCGCGGTGCATCTCGACGAGGACATCTAAACGCAGGGAGGTCGTCATGTTTGCCGTACCAGATATCCTCATCTTCAGCATTGTCGCCGGGCTGCTGGCAGCAACCGTACTGGCGCTCTGGCCGTGGGCACGCCGCGATGGACGGTTCATCGTCGCTGGGGTCGCGACCACCGCCGGGATGATGGCGTGGAACTTCGTTCTGCACCGTTCCAATACATCCAGTCTCAATGTGGACGCCCCAGTAATTGGGATCAGTTGGCAGGATGTGGGCACCGGCGTTTGGGCGTGCACCGTGACGGCACTCGTGTTAGGACTGGTCACGGCACGACATGAACCGGCGAGCCGCGTCGCTGGCGCGGCAGGAATCGCCGGGCTTGTCGCGATAGTTGTCGATATTTTCGTCCTCTGAAAGCAAAGGAAGGATCAGCGATGGAAACAAACAAGGGCATCCTGTTTATCTGCCCGCATGGCGCGGCGAAGAGCGTTATCGCTACGGCATATTTCCGGCAGCAGGCGGCTCTTCGCGGCCTGCCCATCACCGCCACTTCGGCGGGGACGGAGCTGGAGGATCGCGTTCCAGCGCCGGTTATCGCGATGCTGAAGACTGAGGGGGTGGACGTTTCAGGATACCGACCCCGGCACGTCACACGGGAAGAACTTTCCGCCACCGGTCATATCGTGTCGTTCGGTTGCGATTTGGCTGGCCTGACCCCGCCGGATAGAGATGTCGAGCGGTGGGACGACATTCCGCTGGTCAGCGAAGACATCGAGGGTGCTCGTGCGGCAATCCGCTCCCGCGTTATCGGATTACTCGACGAGATCGAACGTCGCTGACACCCGTCCAGCGCGCGACAGATCGTCCCGCGAGAGGAAAAGACAGCGATATGGCAGTCCCCATACCAGACGCAGCCCTATCACGGCCAGATGCACAGGCCAGGATCGGCCTCTGGCCACTGACTGCCTACTTTCTTCGGCTGGGAGCGATAGGTTTCGGTGGGCCCGTTGCCCTCGTGGGGTACATGCATCGAGACCTCGTTGAGAAGCGAAAGTGGGTAAGCGAGGACGACTACAAACTTGCTCTCGCCCTTTCCCAACTGATGCCGGGGCCACTCGCGGCTCAGTTCGCCATCGCGCTCGGCTACATCATGCGCGGCATCATCGGTGCGACGGTTGTTGGTCTCGCCTTTGTCATTCCTTCGTTCCTGATAGTACTCGGTATTTCCATGCTCTACGTCGCATACGGTGGCCTCTGGTGGATGCAGGCGCTTTTCTATGGCGTCGGCGCGGCAGTCGTCGCCATTATCGTTATTGCGGCATACAAACTGGCGCGTGGCACCATCAAGCGCGACCCCTTACTCTGGGCGATCTTCGGCGTCCTTATGATCGTGACCGTCGTCGCACAAGCCGAACTTGCCCTCCTCTTTGTCCTCGCCGGGCTTGTGGTGGCGCTCATCCGAGCCTTCCCGAAGCGGCTCAAATTGCGGCTTCCCTTTCTCAGCCTGGCGCCGTTGCCCATCGTGCCGTTTGTCGTCGCGGCGACTGATCGCGGCACAGGCAAACTGCTCCCCCTTTTCTTCTTTTTCATTAAGGCAGGTGCATTCGTTTTCGGTAGCGGTCTCGCGGTGGTGCCATTCCTCTACGAAGGCGTCGTCCAACAGCACGGATGGTTGAACGAGCAGCAGTTCCGGGACGCCGTCGCCGTGGCGATGATTACCCCCGGCCCGGTTGTAATTACGGTCGCGTTTATCGGTTACCTCATTGCGGGCTTCGCGGGTGCATCCGTAGCTGCCGCAGGTATCTTTTTACCTGTGTACTTTCTCACAATCATCCCCCTGCCGTGGTTCAGGCGGCACCGGGACAACGCCCTACTGAAAGCTTTCGTCGCGGGTGCCACCGCCGCAGCCGTCGGCGCAATCGCCGGAGCGGTGATCGTGATTGGTCGGCGGGCGCTCGTTGATCTGCCCACCGTACTGATCGCGCTCGTCACGCTCGGCTTGCTCTTGCGTTTCAAACTGCCGGAACCGGCGCTCGTGGTTGTTTCCGGTGCGGTTGGGGTGCTCGTATGGGTGCTTACATAGGTTGTGTAGGGGAAGGAACAGTGCAATGAAGTGGGTCACGCGCGCCAATGTCAACGTTGATCGAGTCTCCTGCCCTTGGTTAATCCGCACATTCGTTGACCAGGAGGCGGAGTTCATCTTCGCCGCGCCCGAACAGACTGCCGCCGTCGTGTGGGAACAGGGAGCAATTCCTTATGACGCATCCGGCGTCGCACTCGGCCGCCACGGCCCGGAATGCTCCTTCGACGCCATCCTGGAGACGTATGGCCTCACCGATCCCGCGTTGCGGCAACTCGCGCTGATCGTACGCGGCGCGGACACCGATGCGAAGGACCTTACGCCGGAATCGCGCGGGTTGGAAGCAGTCGCCGAGGAGTTCCACCGGATGGCGCAGGCTGGAGGGTACGACGACCACGAGACGAATCGGCGCGAGTGGATCGTCTATGATGTCCTCTATCGCTTCTGTGGTGGCGATGCGGCGCGACTTCAGGGGTAGTAAGAGATGACGACACCCGATGTAACGCTGCCGGAACGACGCTGGATTTCCCTTCCGGTCGGAGCCACACACGATGCTGCTGTCCTGATCGCGTCGCGTGCCGTGCGCGCCTTCGGGGACGGTTTTATCAGTGTGCTCCTGCCCGTTTATCTGACGACGATCGGGTTGAGCACCCTCCGCATCGGCGCGGTGACGACGGCAACCCTCGTCGGTTCCGCCGCGCTGACGCTCATTGTCGGGCTGATCGCGTACCGACTAAAGCGGCGGCGCCTGCTCTTCGGCGCGGCGCTGCTGATGATCGCCACCGGCATCGGCTTCGCCTTCGTCCATGCCTTCTGGCCGCTGATGATCGTCGCCTTTGTCGGCACGCTGAACCCGTCGTCCGGTGACGTCAGCGTCTTCCTACCACTGGAGCAATCGCTCCTGCCCCAGACCGTCAGCGCGCGGGGCCGCACGGCGCTCTTCGCGCGGTACAGCCTCGTCGCCTCGCTCGTCGGGGCATGCGGCGCGCTCTGCGCCGGGGTACCCGCATTGATTGCCGCGCATACGTCCCTCGGCCTCACCCATGCGCTCGAAGGGATGTTCCTTGTCTACGCGCTCCTCGCCATGATCGCTTTTTGACTCTACCGCACCCTCTCGCCCGCGATTGAACCCGGCGCGCACATCTCGGAAGCGCCTTTGCGGGAATCAAAGAAAATCGTCTACACCCTTGCGGCGCTCTTTAGCCTCGATTCCTTCGGCGGCGGCTTCGTCGTTCAATCGCTGCTTGCGCTCTGGCTCTTCCAGCGATTCCATCTCTCAGTAGCAACGGCGGGCACAATCTTCTTCTGGGCGGGTGTCCTTTCCGCCGGGTCTTTCCCGGTCGCCGTCTGGCTCGCGAACCGGATCGGCCTCGTCAACACGATGGTCTTCACGCATCTGCCATCCAACCTCTTTCTTATCCTCGTTCCCTTCATGCCGAACCTGCCGCTCGCTATCACCCTGCTGCTTGCCCGTAGCGCCCTCTCACAGATGGATGTGCCGACGCGCAATTCGTATGTGATGGCGGTCGTTACCCCCCGCAGAGCGCCCGGCGGCGGCGAGCGTCACGTCCGTGCCGCGCAGCCTCGCTACGGCCGCTAGCCCGCTCCTCTCCGGCTACCTCCTGAGCCTCACTCTTTTTGGCTGGCCGCTCGTCATCGGCGGCACGCTGAAGGGAATGTACGATCTGCTCCTGCTCATCATGTTCAAGAAGGTTCGACCGCCGGAGGAAGCGGAGCAATGAGCAATGCGTGCGGGGTAGTCGGCGTCCTTCGCACGATTGCACACATAAAAAAGCCCCCTTCCCGAAATGGGAAGGAGGCTTGAAGGTTAGGTCTCAAAGGATTGAGAGTTCGCTCTCGCCATCGAAAACGTGGAGGTTGTCAGGCTTGAAGAGGACTTCCATCTTGTCGCCCGGCTTGACTTTCGTGCGCGGCTCGGCACGGATAATCATCGGTGTCTCGGTACCGTAATCGAGGTAGAGGAGCACTTCCGAGCCGAGCGGTTCGACGACATCTACTGTCGCGGGCAGGCCCTCCATGCCGCTCATGCCATTGGCATGCGCGCGGTCGAGGACATCTTCCGGACGGACACCGATGACAACCGGCTTGCCAATGCGCGTCCCTAGATTCTCCTTGATGTCATTGCTGAGGCCGTCAATCGGAAGCGGGACGCTGTAGTTGTCGTGCGTCAGCATCAGTCTGCCGCTCTGCGATTGCAGGGTGCCGGCGACGAAATTCATCGCCGGGGAGCCAATGAAGCCCGCAACAAAGATGTTCGCCGGATGGTCGTAGAGGTCCTGCGGCGTCGAGAGTTGCTGCAACACGCCTTCCTTCATCACGGCGATTCGGTCGCCCATTGTCATCGCTTCGACCTGGTCATGCGTGACGTAGACGGTCGTAACTGCGAGGCGGGTCTGGAGTTTCGTAATTTCCGCGCGGGTCTGGACGCGAAGCGCGGCATCGAGGTTGGAGAGCGGCTCGTCCATCAAAAAGACTTGCGGCTCCCGGACGAGGGCGCGACCGAGCGCGACGCGTTGCCGCTGGCCGCCGGAAAGTTGCCGTGGTTTGCGCTGGAGCAGCGTCCGCAGGCCGAGCATGCCACCCGCCTGCTCCACACGCTGCTGGATCGCTGGCTTATCGTACTTACGCAACTTCAACGCGAAGGAAAGGTTGTCGAAGACGCTCATGTGCGGATAGAGCGCGTAGTTCTGGAACACCATCGCGATGTCGCGATCCTTCGGCGCGAGATCCGTCACCCGACGGTCACCGATGAATATCTCGCCGGTGGAGACCTCCTCCAACCCCGCAAGCATGCGGAGCGCGGTCGTCTTGCCGCAACCGGATGGGCCAACAAGGACGAGGAACTCTTCATCATTGATCTCAAGATTGAGATCGTTGACGGCGTACACATCACCGAATCGCTTGGTGATGTGGTCAAAGACGACACGAGCCATCGCGTTCCCTCCTCAATTTCCTGAACCGCGCTCGCCCCACCGAGCAAGCCTCTCCGGTTGTGTCACACACTGAAGCAGATTTCTGTAGCGTGAGGGTAGTGGACGATGCCGGGTGCTGTCAAGAGGAACGGACATCTCCAAAAAATCTGTGCGTCCGCCTATACGAAAATGCTTGAACCGCAGAGGCGCAGAGAACGCAGAGAAAGAGAATGAAATAGTGAGAGAAGGAAGCATGACTCCTAGCCATACGCGGCATAGAGTCTTTCTACCTTCTTTATTGATCCCTCTTTGCGCCCTCTGCGTTCTCTGAGTCTCTGCGGTTCAATCGGTTTCCGTTTTTCACTTGCCGAGGCGGAACCCGGCGAGGGTGAGAATGAAGCCGATCAAGAGTCCGAAGATGGCGAAGCCGATGGACAACAGCCCCAGATACCCCTCCCGCAGCAGCAAGGCCGCGATGCCGCAAGCTAGCGCAAGGAGGCCGGGAATGTAGAAGTACCCCGGCGTCAGCGCCGCGAAGAGCGCGAGCAGGAGCCCGAGGTAGCCGAGCGCCCGTGCGAGGCTTTGTTTCGATGCGTCACTCATCAACGTGATTGCCTTACCCCGACCCTCCACCTACCATGCGGGGGAGGGAGCCAGTATTCATTGCTCATAGTGTATGCCAAACCACGCCCGGAGGCACGCGCAAAAATGCCCCCTTCCCCGTGGGGAAGGGGGCGGGAGATTACAGCTCTCTACTCGTACCGCAACGCCTCTGCGATCGGGACGCGACTGGCGCGGCGCGCGGGGATGACTGTCATGATAAAGGCAGCGACGAGGGCGATAATGACGAAGAAGGCGATCTGTCCGAATGGAACGACCATCTCCTTCGCTTGCGCGCCCGCGTTGCCGCTCGCGATCAGGTTCCGCGAAAGGACCATCCCGGTTGTCACGCCGACGGTTACGCCCGTGACGGCGATAAAGAGCGATTCGATCAGGAAACTGGCGCTCACCATGCCGCGCTGGTAGCCGAGCGCGCGGAGCATGCCAATCTGTTGCCGCCGCTCGACGACCGAGCGGAGCGCGATCACGCCGAGCGCCGCGATGCCGACAAAGAGGCCAATGCCGAGGAACCCTTGCAGCAGATAGAGAAAGCCCTGGCTCTGCTGCTGTGACTTCTGCAACTCGTCGCGTAGATCAATCGCCTGCACGCCGTTCTTGACGAGCGCGGCCTTGATGCCGAACTTAACGGCCTTGCTGTCCACGCCCTTCTTCACGGCGATGAAATAGGCCGTGTTCTGATGGTCGGGCGGGAAGATTTGCTGGAACGTGCGATCGTTCATCAACACCCCGGCGCCGCCGTCACCGATGCCCAGGCCATTGCTGACATTCATCGTTTGATCGAGCACGGCGATAATCTTCACTTGCTGCATCGTGCCCGTCCGCTGGTCGCGAACATCCACCGCGATCGGCGCCATCGTTGTGTCGTCAGCCTTCACACCGGTCAACACAAATCGCTTGTCGCTCCCCGCGTTTCCGAAGTTGCCCTGCTGCGGCAGGGCTGTCGCATCAATCACGGCGAGGGTTGGGTCGCTCTTTACAGCATCCCACACGGCGCGGTCGGAGGCATAACCAAGGGCGCGGGTCTGGAATTTGTACGTGCTATGGTCAATGAATCCGCTGTCCAGGCCCCGCGCGGTGTACTGCCGGTAATCCGGCGCTCCGGCGAGGCGGACTTGCGTATTCTGCGGGGTGACAATGTGGTTGATGCCGAGCGCCGTCCAATCGTTCGTGTTGACCGAACCCGCCCGTTGCACCGCCTCCCTGAAGTCGCCGACCGGATTGTTGCTGTTCGCCGCCGCCGCCACATCCCAGCCACCAAGGGTTGCGTCGGACGTGAACGCCTTGCCGAACGTCGTGTTGAGCACGCTCATCACGACGAGCGCGAAGATAATCAGGCCGAACATCGCCAGCGTCATGCCGGTGCGGCCCCGGTTTGCCAGCGGGTAGGCGACGCCCGTCTTGAAGGCGGGCGCGTACCGCCCAAACGGCTTGCCGATCCACGTTACGAACCCAAGCAGAATATCCGTGTTGAAGACGATCAGCAGCACCGCGCCAGTGACGAGTGCGATCCCGCTGAAGAAGAACATCTCGATGCCGCCCTGGAGTTTGCCCCAAATCTTGTCATGCACCGAGAAGGGAACGCACCACCAGACGAGTACGAACAGCCCAACCGCCGTGAAGACGCCGCGCTCCGGCACGCCGAAGCGGCGGAGGATCAAGGCGAGGCCGAAGACGATCAGCATCGCGCCGCCATTGAACGGCGCAGCCTGCTTGCCAGACAGGCCGACGAGCGCGAGCAGGATGCCGAGCAGCACCATGACGATGCCCCAGATCAGGCTGCGTACTCCCGCTTTGCGGCGGACCGGCTCTTCCGTGTCCCGGATCGCGGCGACGATGTTCAGTGTGCTCACCCGCCACGACGAGAAGGCAATCGTGCCGAAGGTGAGCACGACGCCGAGGCAATAGGCGATGACCAGCGAGCGCGGCTGCACAGAGGGCGAGAGGGGCAGACTATTGCCGATGATCGCCTTCATCGCCAGCACGATGCCAAGCGCGACGCCGACACCGAGAATCGCACCGACCGCCGCCGCGATCAGGTCGTATGCCGTTCCTTCGGCGATGAACATTTGCACGAGATGCCGCCGCTGCGTACCGATGGCGCGTGCCATCCCCATCTCGCTCTTGCGCTCCGCCGCCAGCATCGTGAAGATCAGGAAGATGAGCAGCACGCCCGCCGCGATGGCGAACAAGCCGAGGACAAGAAAGAAGGTCGTAAAGACATTGCCGAACAGTTCGGCCTGCTTGACGCTCTCCTGCTTGATTTTGTTCGCTGCGAGGTTTTGCGCGGCAAGTACGGGATCGAGTTTGCCGACGACCGTGTCTGTCCGGTTGACGCCGCTCCGCACCGTGCCAGTATTGGCGACGAAGATCGCGTCGTAATCCGCCTGCCGATTGAACATCGCCTGCGCGCGGTCCAATGGGATGAGTAAGCCGGGATAGGCATTACCGTTCCTATTGGCATTGAAAATGCTGTCCTGCACGATTGCCGCGACTTTGAAGGCGACCGGCTGGTTGTTGTAGAAGGACTGGATTGTGTCCCCCGCGCGCGCTTGCAATTTGTCCGCACCCGTCTGGTTCAGATACACCTCACCCGCCCGCAGCGTGCCGATGTCGAGTTTATTGCCCTTCGCATCGAGCACACCGCCAATGAAGTCAACGCGCTTCGCGTCTACCCCGGCGAGGGAGACGATCGGCTCGCTCTGCAACGTGCGCGGATTGAGCACGGGCACAGCCTTACCGAGCGATGGCACGAAACCGGTGATGTCCGGATCACCCTTGAAGCGCGTTTCGAGATCCGTCAGCACGGTCGCTGGAATTGTGTCCGCGCCCTGCCCGACGCTGTTTGGGTCCTGCATGGGCCGGATCACCTCGTCCACATGGCCAAGCGACTTGTAGACCACATCGCCGATCGAGTAATTGATCGTGTCGCCCGTCGCGAATGCGGCGGACATGATGAGCGTCGAGAGCATCAGCCCAACGATAATCAGCCCCGTCTGCGCTTTGCGGCGCGGTACATTGCGGATGCCGAGCCGGAAGATGACGGGATTGCGGAGCGCAATGTAGACCGTGATCGCCAGCACCGCCGCTAGCACGATCAGAAGCGCGATCATGATATTCATCATCGGGATGCCAAAAAGTTTGTTCATATGCCATTCCCTTTTATTGCACGATTGGCCGGGCCTGCCCATCGCCGACAAAAGCGCGCGGGTCGGCGATGTGGCCGAGGCCGTCATCAATGATCTGGCCATCCCGCATCTTGATGATCCGCTGGCAGCGCGCGCCGACCCCTGCGTCATGTGTGACAATCACGAAAGTCTGGCCGTGCCGCGTGTTGAGGTCCTGCATCAGGGTGATAATCTCATCTGCTGTCTCACTGTCCAAATCGCCGGTCGGTTCGTCCGCCCAGACGATGGCGGGTTCATTGACGAGCGCGCGGGCAATCGTCACACGCTGCCGCTGGCCACCGGAGAGTTCGGCAGGCTTGTGCGCCGCCCACTCCGTCAGCCGCACCAATGCAAGCACGCGCATTGCCCGCTCCCGCGCTTCCTTCGTGTTCACACCGCTAACAACGAGCGGCAACTCGACATTCTCGACAGCGGAGAGGACCGGCAGGAGGTTGTAGAATTGGAAGACGAAGCCCATATGCCGGGCGCGATATTCCGTCTTTGTTTTGTCGTTCATCGTGGCGATGTCCGTGCCATCCACGATGATCTGGCCAGTATCAATCTCCTCCAGACCGGCGAGGCAGTTAAGGAGCGTCGTCTTACCGGAGCCAGACGGCCCCATAATTGCGACCATCTCGCCGCGCCCGACGGCGAGCGTAACGCCGCGTAGCGCGGGCACCTTCACCTTGCCCGTGTCGAACACCTTGACAACTTTAAGCGCCTGGATGATCGGATTGGCGATGGAGGGATGCTGCCTCTCTATCTGCGGGGGTGGATCCGCTATCGGCGCGTACTGACCGGTCGGCGGTGGGGACGCCACGGGCAGATACTGCCCATTCTTCGGTGGCAATGAGGCACGCTCCATCAACTTGAACGGCTTTTCCATAGTGATCGCCTTCCCTTCCTGTCTATCCGGCAGCATTGCGCCCCACTCCGTAACGTGTATCCCGTGGAAAACACCGATCCGCGCCCTTTCCTGACAAAATACCCGGCGCATCCCTCCACAATCCACCATACGCCTCGTGCCGCCACCAAACATCGGCCATCCGGGGGGTTGCGCCGTGTCCATTCGGACAGGTCGCGTAGCGCCACACGATACCAGCGGCGTCTGTCCAAATTGTCGCGGTGATGTGCGCATGGCATGAAACGATGGACGCTATCACCTCGATCAGAGAGACCGCCCAATCCGCCCGATTGTTTCACTTCGCTTTGTCTTCCCTGTCGGGTGAGATACTGGAGTGGAGTGAATCAAAGGAGATATTTTTCATGTAAAATTGTTATCATTTCATTCTTATTCGCTACCATTTCGCTCAAACCATGCGATACTGTTTATTGTAAAAAGTCGTGTATCTTACAGCGTCATCTCTGGCCCAATTTTTTGGCTTGGTAAGGTATTGTGTTATGGCATTCACCCCTCAATTCTCGCCCAGCGTTCAGCCGCTCCTGCTCGTAGGCCGCGACCGCGAGCGGGACGTGCTCACCAACCTCTTCGCTGCGACACGACGCGGGCAGGGGCGGCTCGCGCTTGTCTCCGGCGAGGCGGGCATCGGCAAGACTGCGCTCGCCGCCGCCCTCGGCGATGAGGCATCGTCGCGCGGCGCGCTCGTCCTGATCGGCCGCTGCTACGATCACACCGAGACGCCGCCCTATGGTCTCTGGGTGGATCTCTTCGCCCGCTGTCGGCATCGAGAAGAATTGTCGCCCCCGCCCGCCTTCGCGCAGCACGGCGCCGTCGGCCCGGTCGAGAGCCAGGCGGCGCTCTTCAACCAGGTCCTCGATTTCCTCCGCGCGATCGCCGCGCGGTCTCCGCTTGTGCTCCTGCTTGATGATCTTCACTGGAGCGACTCTGCCAGCCTCAACCTGCTGCGGTTCCTCGCTCGGTCGCTGACGACGCTGCCCATCCTCATCGTCGCCACCTACCGGACTGACGAAGGAACGCACGACAATCCGCTCGACGCTATCGTGCCGATGCTCGTCCGCGAGGCCGACGCACGTCGTCTGCCGCTGGTGCATCTTGCGGAAGATGATGTGCATGCCTACGTCGCGGGGCGCTATACTCTCGCACAGGAAGACCTGACGAACCTCGTTCGCTACCTGCATATGCGTAGCGATGGCAACCCGCTCTTCATGCGCGAACTCCTCCAGATGCTGGCGGACGAAGATATGCTGCGGCAAAACGATGATGGGTGGATGCTTGGCGGTCTCCCCGGCGCACAGGTGCCGCTTCTCATCCGGCAGGTGATTGAAACACGATTGGCACGGCTCGGTGCGGAGGCGCGCCGGTTGCTGGCGGTCGCGGCGGTGATCGGGCCGGAGATCGCGCTCGACCTCTGGCACGATGTGAGCGGTGCGGCGCCGGAGACGCTGCTTGATCTCGTCGAGCGAGCGGTGGCGACGCGCGTGCTCGAGGAGACGGCGGATGGGACGGCAGTATTGTTCGTCCACGCCGTGATCCGCGACGTGCTCTATGAAGGGATGCTCGTCTCGCGACGCCGGTCCGTGCATCAGACGGTTGCCGAGGCGCTCGCCGCCGCGTACCATCCCGACCCCGACACGGTTGCTCACCACTTCGTGCAGGCGGGCGATCCGCGTGCGGCAGAATGGCTCGTGCGGGCGGGCGAGATCGCGCTGCGCGCGTATGCGTGGGTCACCGCAACTGCCAGGTTCAATGCGGCCCTCGCGCTACTGGGGGAGGGTGACGCCGACGTCGTGACGCGCGGCTGGGTCCATTATTGTCTGGCGCTGACGCTCCGGTTCGTCGCCCCCCAGGACGCCCTCGCCCACTTGGACGAGGTGATCCGCGTCGCGGAGGCGGTGGGCGACGATAGCCTGCACGCGGGCGCGGTCTTCCAGCGTGGGTCGTACCGCTTCCTGCTCGGTGACACAGAGCGGGCAATCGCCGAGATGATCGCGGGCGTGGCACTGCTCGACGCGCTTCCGTCAACGCGGCGAGGCCGCATTGATTCCTACCCAATCGGCAACATCGCCGACTGCCACGGGACCGTGATCCATTACCTCGCATGGATCGGGCGCGCGGCGGAGGCAGTGCGCTTCGGCGAGCGCTTCGTCGCCGCGCTGGCCGACACTGCGGGCGGGAACGAAACGACCGCGATGGGGAACGGATACATGGGTCTCGGCTTCGCCTATGCGCTCCTTGGCCGGACCGAGGCGGCGGACGATGCCTTCGCACGGGGAGGCGCTGCGTTCCAGTCGGCGCGGGTGGCATCCGATGTCGGCTTCGGCTTTGTCTGCCTGTTCGCGTCCATCGCGCTGATTCTCCCCTACGATACGACTAATCGTGCCCGACGCGCGGAAGTTGCGGATGCCGGTGAGGCAGCATGGCGCCGCGACAATGGCATCGGCTACAACTCCTTTCCGCGCGCGGTCCGGTTGCCGCTCCTCGTCGTGGAGGGGCATTGGAGCGAAGCCCGCTCGTTGGCCGAAGCCGTCTGCACGCGCCCGCTCACCGCGACGCGCCAGTTGGGCAGGAGCATCCTCGGCCCGCTGGCACACGCGCAGGGCGACGTGGAGCGCGCAGGTGCGGTGGTGCGGGAAACGTTGCCCGCCGGGCCGACGACGACACCCGGCACACTGCCGCTTGCCTATACTCTACCCATCCTGCGGCTGGCTGCAGCCCTCGCACTCGACGCGAGCGACCTCACGACTGCCCACGCGTGGCTGGAGGCGCACGACCGCTGGCTCGCATGGAGCGGCGCGACGCTTGGACAGGCGGAGAGCGCACTGCTCTGGTCGCACTATCATCGCACCGGCGGCGATGGCGAGAGGGCGGAAGAACAGGTTCGCCGGGCGCTCGCACTCGCGACAGCGCTCCGCCAGCCCCTTGTGCTAATCGCCGTGCATCGCCTGCTGGGCGAACTCGACACCGAGCACGGGCGGTATGCCGAAGCGAACGGACATCTGGACGAAGCGCTGGCGCTCGCTGATGCCTGCGGTTCGCCGTATGAGCGGGCGCTGACTCTGCTCGCGCGGGCGGAACTGCGCGCCGCGACGAGCGAGAACACGACCGTACTCAGGCTGTTGGAAGAGGCGCAGGCGATCTGCACGCCACTCGGCGCACAGCCCGCATTGCTGCGCGCCGAGAGATTGGCGGCACGCCTTACGCCGCATCGGGCGGAACTGGCCGCGCCGCACCCGGCTGGCCTGACCGAGCGTGAAGTCGCGGTACTACGGCTGCTTGCGACGGGCGGCAGCAACCGCGAGATCGGCATCACGCTCGGCATCACCACGCGCACCGCCGAGCGGCACATCAGCAACATCTACACGAAGATCGGCGCGTACGGCCGTGCCGAGGCCGCTACCTATGCCATCCGACAGGGTCTCCTCTGAGCCGCGTACGTAATTACCGACGTTTCCAAAAAAAAGTATGTGTACAGATTCCCGATTCGTCTACGTAGTTTACCGGATGCGCGCCGACGCGCCATTGCTCTATGCTCGGTGCAGTCGGGTTTTCGCCGGATGCCGTGCATGACTGATCGGGCACCCGGCGGACTCCTGATTTTCTGATGCATGGATCGGGCGGACGTCCGCGAAAGGAATTGACATGCTTGCTCACTCGTTGCCGTTCGCCCCCGCGCGCACCTACCAGCGCCTGCTCTGGCTCGCGTTGGGGGCCGTGCTGCTCCCGCTACTCCTCGCCGTGCTGCCCCCGCTCGTCCAGCGGGAGCAGGCGGCGCTGACCGTGCCAGAGCGCACGACGGTGCAGGACCGTCCGGCGATCCCGGCAGCCCCGGCGCCCGTCGCCCCGCCCAACCAGACTCTGCCGTCCGGCCTCGGCCCGATCCTCAATGCCACCCTCGCGGCGGATAGTGGCGGGAACTACGCCGCCGCCCCGCTCGCCTCCCCCGCCGACGGCCTGCGCGCGGACAACCCCGCTCAACGATTCGCGACGACCTTTGGCACGCAGGGCGTGCGCGTCGCCCCGGTCAATGGCCCAGGGTTCGCGCTGCGCGCGACGGCGATCAACACCGCCCATGGCAACATCGTCCTTGCCGCGACCCCACCGATCAGCGACGGCCCGCGTGTGGAGTACCGACAGGACGGAATGACGGAGTGGTACGTGAACGGGCCACGCGGGTTGGAGCAGGGCTTCACGCTTGCTACTCCACCCGCCGGTGCGGAGCAGTTCACGCTCATGCTGCCGGTCGCCGGTGAGGCGCTGGTGCAGGACGGCGACGCGGTGATGATCGGCGGGCTGCGCTACGGCGGGCTTTCCGTGCTGGACGCGGCGGGCGCGACACTCCCGGCGCATCTCGACGTGGCAGACGGCACGATCCGCATCGTGGTGGACGCGACAGGGGCGCAATGGCCCGTCACGGTGGATCCGACAATCGCTGTAGCGACGCTCACCGACGGCTCACAGAACGACGGCTTCAGTCAGAGCGTTGCCGCCGCGACAGCGAACGGCGTAACAACGATCGTCGTCGGTGCGCAATCTGCAACCGTCGGCGGCAACCAATCGCAGGGGGCAGCATACGTCTTCACGGGCAGTGCAGGCGCCTATACCCAGCGAGCAGAATTGACCGGCAACGACCTGACCGGATTTGCTAGTTCCGACTTCGGTTCAAGTGTCGCCATCGCAATCAACAATGGGACAACGACGATCGTCGCTGGTACCCTCAATACGCACAGGGTATACGTCTTCACCGGCAGTAGCGGCGGTGGTACGTATACGCAGCAGGCGATCCTGACGAAGCCCGGTGGCAGGACTCCCTTCGGTACGAACGTCGCGGTAGCGGCGAGTGGTGGCACGGCGACGATTGCGGTCGGTTCGTCCGAGGACAACAACGCCGGATCGGTCTATCTCTTCGCCGGGAGCGGATCCTCCTACCCGCAGCAGACGATGCTGACCGTCGGCAATAGCGGAGACTATTTCGGCACGAGTGTGGCGCTCGCGAACGACAGCGGTGTCACGACGGTCGTCGTGGGCATCCCGTATGCGGGCGGCGGTAACACCTATGGATCGGGACAGATCGGTATTTACACGGGAAGTGGGACGAGTTACACAGGCACGTTCCTGTCCGACAGCAACGGCGCGCAAGGCGATCGATTCGGCACCAGTGTCGCCATCGCGGTCTCCGGTGGGCAGAACACGATCGCTATTGGCGCCCCGGCCGTGTACTATGGTCGGGGGGTCGCCTACGTCGCTGTCGGCTCCGGTCTCTCGTATTCATTGACCAAATTGATGAATCCCACCCCGACGCCAGCTGAGCAGCTCGGTTACGCAGTGGCAGTGACGCTCGGCACCGGCAATGCGACCTTCGTGGCAGTCGGCGCAGTAGGGTCATCCTCTTCGGTAGCAGGGGCGGGGGTATTTCTTTTCGCCGGGAGTGGCAGTTCCTACGTCATCGCGCCGCTCCCGGAGCAGCACGGCGCCTCCTACGATGGCTATGGCACGAGCGTGGCGATGACGATGGCGGCGAACGGCGATACGACGGTCGTCGGTGGTGCACCCGGTTCTGTCGGCGCGGCAACCGCATCGTTCTTCAATGCGCCGGCGTCGCTCGCGACGATTTTTACGATTATCGGCGATAAAGCCGAGAGGCCCGCCAGCCCGCCCAACAGCTTCAACAATGGTAGCCCGTTCGACCTTGTCGTGGGCGCCTTCGATTCTTCTGACAAAGAAATCACCGGAGCCGGGGTGACGTTCACGATCGTGCCTTCCGGTTCTACAACGGGTGTGTTCGACATGGGTACCAGGAGCACTACCATCGGCGTGAAGACGGGAGACGGGAACAACGGCACGACCAGCGGCGTGACGAATGACGTCTTCGTCTATCCCTCCAGCACGCCGGGCACATTCACCGTCACCGCAACCCTGGACGGCGCGTTCCCGCCAAACGGCACGACGTTCACACTGACGACGTACGGCCGGGTGCCGCTGCCCACTATTAACGCAGTCGATGACCCGGACAATCCCGGCCTTTATCCCCCGACGATCCCGGTCAACCCGGGGGCGGACCCGCTGATCGTCATCCACGGGTCCGGCTTCACGGGGACCTCGCAGGTTTATTACAACTCGAACCTCAATCCGAACGTTGCGCTCACGACCGTATCCCATGACGACACCTCGATCTCCGCGTATGTACCCCACACGTTGCCCACGGCCCCCGGCCAGACGGGGATCTACGTCGTCAATCCGCCGGGTCCGGCAGGCGATGATGGCGGGCAGTCGCTTCAGGTTGCCCTGGGTATCTTCTCATCGGCCCCCGCCCCAAGCGGCAGCACCGATTCCCCGCTCGGGAACAATCTGATCTATGTTCCACCGGGTGGCAGCGTTGTGCTCGGGGTGGGTATCTTCGACGCGAACGGGCATCTCGTGACTTCATTGGTCAACGGAAGCGGGCTTGGGATCGTCGCTGCGGGCGGCGGCAACATCGTCGCCACAGGCGGCGGTAACATCGTCGCCTCAGGCGGCGGTAACATCGTCGCCTCAGGCGGCGGCAACCTGATCACCAATGACGGCGGCTCCTTCACTAAGCACACCACGAGCACCAGGGCGACAGCGGGCGGGCAAACCGCTGGGACGCAACCCTCCACCACGCAGAAACCGCAACCCCGCGCGGCCACGAATGCCAGTGTGGGGAGCCCACCACAGCGGAACGTGGTCTCCAATCTGCCGGCCTATGGCAACTACACCGCGAGCACCAAGGCGAACGGCATCTTCCTCGCCCCACCGATCAAGTCCAACGGCATCCCCGGCACCTACACGCGCAGCATCGCCATTGATGGTATCAGCGCACCCGTCACCTACACGATCATTAACCTCAATCCCCATGACGGTCATCCTGCCCGGATTACCCATCTCTCCCGCACCGGCGCTGTCGCTGGTGATCCCGCCTTTCCCCTCACCGTCACCGGCTCCGGCTTTGTCTCCGGCTCCGTCCTCTCCTATGGCGGCATCCAACTCGTCACCACCTTCGACTCTGCTACGCAGGTGCATGCCACCATTCCCGCTCCCTTGCTCAACTACACCGGCGCCCTTGCGGTCCTCGTCATCAACCCCGATCCGAACGGCGGCGCCTCGCTGCCCGCCATCTTCACCGTCACGCCCCTGGCAGCGCTCCTCTCCCTCACCCCGGCCGACATCTCGCCGGGTAGTGGGCAGTTCACCCTGAAGGTGACGGGCGCCAACTTCCTCACCGGCGCGGCGGTGACGTGGAATGGGACACCGCTCGCGACGACGTTTGTCTCAGCGACGACGCTGACCGCGATGGTGCCCGCGAACCTCGTGGCGGCAGCGGGAACGGCGCAGGTGACGGTGGCCAACCCGCTGGGGGTGGCGACGACTGCCTTGACCTTCACGATTGCGGTGGTGAACGCTGCGCCACCGCCACGACCAGGAGTGCCACCGGTGCAGCCGGTACCGGGAGTGAACCCGCTGCCAGCGGGGCGGTCGTCGCCGGCGAGCGGTCCGCCGCCCGCACCCATCCCACCGAGCCGGTAACGGCAGAGGAGGAAGCGCCAGCCAGGCGAGGTTTTCAGAAGACCCCTCGACCTGGATGGCGCCCTCTCCTCTGCTACTACCAACCGGGCGTACCCCCGACACTCAGTGCGCCACCACCGGCACCGATGCCCGACCATCGCTAAATGTCGACGGGGCGGAATGCACTGCATCCCGCCCCGTTTGATGAAGGTAGAGGAAACAGAGGCTGTCACCTCTGTTTCCCGCTCAATTACCGATGAAACGTCTGGCCCGTCTCGCGCTCGTACGCCGCCGCATTCGCGTCGTTCGGTGGGTAGTAGTCGTGGATGGAGCCACCCGCCTCGACTTTGCCGCGAATCCAGACTTCCTGCCGCTCCTTCGCCGGGCCATGCGCCGCGACGTGTTCCGCCAGGTCGAGCGGCATCGCCAGCACGCCCTCGTCATCGGCGAGGATGATGTCACCGGGGATCAGGTAGACGCCCGCCATGTTGCACGGCACGTCACAATCTACCGCGACCACATCTCGGCCGCTCGCGGAGGGGTGGGCGTGCCCGGTAAAGACCGGCAGCCCAACACTTTTCAAATACGGCGTGTCCCGCACCGCGCCGTTAATCACCGCCGCCAGCGTGCCACGATACTTGAGGCGCGTCGCGAGAATATCGCCGATGATCCCCGCTGTCGGCACGCCGAGCGCATCCACGCAAAACACATCGCCCGGTTCGATGGACTCGATCAGAGCAATCTCGGCGGAAGCGCGCCGCTGTGCCGGGTCGTGCTGCCCCTCCGGCCCGCGCCGCATCAAATAGCGGCACGTCCGCGCCCGTCCAACGAGCCGCGTGCCCAGGCCCAACGATTCGAGCGGCAGCAGCCCCTGCATGTAGGTATTGCGCCACCCCTGCTGCACGAGCAACTGGCAGGCGGATGCGGTGCTCACCGCTGCGAGATCGTCACGAATCGCGTCAAGACGCGCCGCCTCCTCTTGTCCCCACACCAAACCAGCCATCGTGATTGCTCCTCCCATGCAGACCACTCGACCATCGCCATCGCTGATTGTAGCGTACCCCTGCCGAGATCGCCTATCCGTGCGAGTTCAATCGTTGCACGCCGTTTTCGCTTGACAAAATGACGCCATAGATGATACTGTGCCCGTAACTTCCGAACGAGGTAGGACATATGCAGTTCGCGAAAGAAACCTGATAGCAGGCTTCCTCCCTGTTTGAAACGCGGGTTGGAAGCCTGCTATCAGGAATAAGTATGTGGAGGAGCAAGCAATGGTAAGCCATACACGGCGGGACGCTCATCTGACACGGCGGAGTTTCCTCTCTGGCATCGCGGCCAGCGCGGCAACCGCGATTCTCGCCGCCTGCGGTGGGAGCACCGCGACCGATACACCAAAGGCCGCCGCATCAACCGCAGGTGGGGCAGCAACGACGGGCGGCGCGACAACGGCTCCGGCGGCGACCGTGGCAGCAACACGATCCGCAGGCAGCGCGCCCGCCGGTACGACCGCACCGAGCAGTAACACGGCAGCGGGAAGCACTCCCGCCGCGAGCGGTTCGACAACCGCCGCATCAGCCGGCCCGATCGGCACGATCGCCCCGCCGTCAGCCGACAAATTTAAGGGCCAGAAAATCACGATGCTCTCCCGGCAAGAGTACTTCTCCGGCACACAACAGGCCTTCGATGCCGCGCTGGATGTCATTAAGAAGCAGACGGGCATCGAGATTGACAATACCCACGTCAACCTCGACCAGGGCGATGTCGTCACCCGACAGGATGCCGCAGTGAAGGCAGGCAACGTGCAGGATATGGCGTACGTTACCGGGTTCGTTTCCCAATGGCACACGCTCGACGACATCGTTGATGTCTCGGATGTCGTCGAAGAATTGCAGCAGGTATATGGTCCGGTGGAAGCCGGTGTCAAGGAGCAGCTTTTCCTCGACGGCAAGTGGTACGGCGTTCCGTACTTTGCGAATGCAACCGGCATGTTCGCCCGCAAGGACTGGTTCGCGGAAAAGGGCATCAAGATCGAGGACCTGAAAACCTTCGAGAACTGGCGCGACATCGCCCTCCAACTCTCCGATCCATCCAAGAACCGCTACGGCTGGGGCAGCACCTGGAACCGGAGTGGCGACGGGAACTACATGATCGAGAGTTGCCTCTTCAATTACGGCGGCAACTTCGTCAGCAATGATGGCAAGAAGGTCGTCTTCAATTCACCCGAGACGGTGC